>Ga0326514_10002810_pt1 | contig 11076 bp, 7 predicted proteins | sample 3_2548_0518_D_FD_203653 | JGI IMG/M metagenome (GOLD analysis project Ga0326514, IMG submission 203653) | Bovine rumen microbial communities from UC Davis, California, United States - 3_2548_0518 | ecosystem: Host-associated > Mammals > Digestive system > Stomach > Rumen | place: USA: California... | reverse complement strand
GAGGTGTTCCCTGCGGTCTATTACCAAACAGCGCTTGCCCTGCTTGTGTGCCTGATGAGCGAATGTTGCTCCGAAGAGTCCTGCGCCAACTATAAGGTAGTCGTATTCCATTATGAATTAGTTCTTTGTTTTTCCTGTAAGCTGTTTTGCTTTCTCCAACATCTGTGCGTAGCACGTGTATAGCGGTTGGTAGTAGCGTGGTAAGGGCTTGTAGTCGTGCTGTTGCCACTGACTGATGAACCTTATGCCAATTACCGGCAGTAGCTTTGTCTCACCGAGAGCACGGTATATCTCAGGCTGCTCCTTGGCTATTTTCCTGTCAAGGGCTTTCAGTCGTTCTTTGTCGTAATCGGGAAACTCCACCAGCACCGACCTGTAGGTGGATTTTAGCACACCCATCAACCTCTTAATGAGATAGTCCGACTCTCGTATCTCGCACCTTGCACCTCGCACCTTGCACCTCGTTTCAACTAACGCTTCTGCCAGTCCTAATGCCGAGGGCAGTCCTTTCAGTTTCTGCGAAGGGTCAACCGTCTGTCCGGCCCTTCCTATGAGGTATCGATAAACGGGCTTGGGCAGGTAGTAGGCGGTCTGCGCCATCGCTATGGGCAGGAATATCCACTGTACGTCGGTAAACGATATCCCCTCTGCCTGGTGGTAGTGGGCATCCTTGAGCATCGTAGTACGGTAGGCTACCGAGTGCATGCGTATGTCCTGAAAGTGTGGCTCGTCACGATAGTCCGCAATGTTGAATACGGTCTCCTTGGGCAACTGCTGCTCGTAGTATTTCTTTGCTATGGTGTTGTTGCCTGTCAGCACATAGTCTGTTATCAGCACGTCAACGTCCACGCTGTCCATAGTGTCCAACATAGCCTGCAGTGCTACCGTGTCATAGCGGTCGTCAGCATCAAGAATCTTGACGTACTTTCCTGTTGCCTCCTTCAGTCCTCTGTTTATGCACGACCCGTAGTTGCCGTTGTCCTTGTCTATGACACGCATCATTTCGGGGTGGCGTTCGCACCATTTGTGTGCTATGAACGACGACGAGTCCTTGCTGCCGTCATTTATTATCAGCACCTCCATACGTTCTCTGTTGCTGACAGTCATCAGCGAGTCGAGACATCCGTCAAGATATGCTTCCATGTTGTACGTGGGAATAATAATAGTAAGTGTTTTCATAGTACCATCAGTTTTTCTTCGAGTAGGGTCTTGTTCTTCATTCCCACTAACTTGCGCAGACGTCTCATAACGTCTTTGCAGAAAGTATGCTCTTTACGGATGTCTTTTATTACGTCGGTATATGGTCTTTCTGTATCAATTATCAGTCCTCCGTGGAACGCTGGTGCACGTCGTGGTTTCATATAGTCGTCGCCATATAACGAGCGCAACTCCTTGTCGTAGTCCTTCGGTGCTGGCACCATCATATCCTCGAAAGGCAACCACACCGTGTCGCTGTATATCTCCTTGTCGCGTGCCAACGATGGTATGAACGATATCGTTCCTACAGCGGCATTGTCCTCAGGACGATATTTGCGGAAGAGGTCTTCAAACTCTCGGTAGTAGTCTTTGAAGTCCACACGCTTAAAGAGCTGTCGTGCCTTCCACCATGTCTTTATGTTGTCTATGATGTCGTGCTGTTTAAAGAGGTAGAAACGTCCTTTCGCCTCCATCATACGTTTCATTTCCATAGAACGTCTGCTCAGCTCCTCGTATTCCGTCTTGTCGTCAGGCACGGCATCCAAAGGAAAAATGTCTATGAAGATACCCTGACAGAAGTCCTTTGTCCATTCCGTCGGCGACGCAGCGGTAGTGTTGAAGTCTCTCACCTGAGCATGTCCGTGGAAATAGTCTTTGTCGGTATATGCTGTCTGTAGGAAGTAAGGCGCAAACTCCTCCTGCGGAATTTTCACGAAGCGGTCATAGTCGTCGCGCATCATCGTCAGGTCGATATCGTCATCCCAGGGTATGAAACCCTTGTGACGTACCACTCCCAACAGCGAGCCGCCGTCCATCCATGTGTTCAGTCCGTGACGCTTGCAAACGTCGAGGACCACACGGAGCATGTCCATTTCCATTTTCCATAGTTTCTTCCTCTTTTCCGTTACGAGGAAGTCGCCTCTCATCTCTTCATTAGTATCCATAGGCATATTTATTGCGCACAAAGATACTAAATAATTACGAATTAAAGAGCACTACGATATATAAAAAAAATTAATTGTCAATTATATATTTGATAATTCTTACATCCAAAGTCGCGCATAGAATCATTTATAAGCCACAGCTCTAATACCCCAAATCTTCACCTACCAGCACTACGATATGCCGTCCTTTATTTCTGCTGTTCCGTAAGAAATGGACGAAGCTGCAAATGCTCTCCGGCGAATTGCAGTTATGGCAAGTGCCGTCGATTCTGCAAGGGGTATTGATGTCGAACCGCTGGGCATTGACAGGCGATGCTGTACTGCGAGCCCTGGTCAGTGCTGCCTCTACCGTCTGAGCTACCTTGTTGAGACCAATGACGAAGATGACCTTCTTCGGTCCCCATGAGATAGCCGCCACGCGATTGCCGTTGCCGTCGATGTTCACGATGACGCCGTCTTCCGATATGGCGTTGGCACTGGTCAGATACACGTCTGCCGTGAAAGCTCTGAGATATATGGCCTCCTTTTCTTCTGCAGTCTCCGCTAGGTCGCGGTCAAGAACTTCAAGTGTTCCCCTTGTTTTCAGAGCCTCCGGGATGCCTAGGTCACGGACGGTGGCTGTGCCGCCCCATGTCACAGTGCTTCCGTCGGCAATGAGTTCCGAAACCTTCTTCACTGCCTCCTTGCCTGTAGGACAGTAGAAGGCTTCCATGTTGCGGCGATTCAGATTTTTTATTATCCGCTCCGCCAGTTTCTGGTTTCTCTCTTCTTGTGGTGTCATATAACGTATTACTTTAAATTTGTTTCCAATATTGATTTATGGGCACAAATATACAAAATTTTATTGAGTGTATGTATAAATGGGTCACAAAAAACAGAATGTGTATGTTTTTTTGAGGGCAAACCTTGTATAATTGAGGCTTTTTTCCGTATCTTTGCGCCAATGAAAATAGCTTTCCTCATATCAGCATTCACCGATGCGCCTCACCTGAAGCGCCTCGTTGAGGCGCTTCAAGACGTTGGCGAAGTGTTTATACATATTGATGCCAACGTGTCCGAAGAACCCTTCCGAAGTGTTCTTGCTACCACACGTGCCCGTTTTATTGAGCACCGTGTAAAGGTTATGTGGGGAAGCTACAGACAGGTGGAGTTTCAGATGGAACTGATACGTGCCGCCCTTCCCTGTGACTACCTTTTTATGTTAAGTGGGCAGGACTATCCTGTGTGGAAGGGCAAGCAGATAGTGAAATATCTTGAGGAACATCGTGGTGAGAATTTCCTTCAGGCGATGAGTCTTATAGGTCGTCCCCGTGAGGACACCCGTGAATATACGCGTTACCGCTTCCTCAACAACTACGTATGGCACTACGGCACGTGGAAGAGTCGTATGCGTGTGGCTCTGCGTCATGTCCTTGAGCCGTTCCTGAAGAAACCGCTTGAGTTCAGTGCCGACGGACGGCGTTGGCAACTTTATAAGGGTTCCGACTACTTCGCTATAACAGGCGAACTCGCCGCCTATGTACTGAAGACATACGACGAGTGTCCCGCCCTGCGTCGTTACTTCAAGAACAGTTTCGCTCCCAGCGAGACTTTCGTCCATACCATAGCCTTTAACACGCCAGAGTTTGCATCGAAGTGTATCCTCAGCAATCCTCCTTTAGGCGAGCGCATACCCCTTGAGGAACTTACGCCACTGACATATATCGTTTATGACAGGAAGATACATGAACTTACTCTTCATGATCTCCCTGCCATAAAAGCTTCCGGTAAGATGTTCTGTCGTAAATGCGTCACAGGAGTCAGTGACGAACTAATAAACAAATTACTGAATGACGGTCTTGCGGGTTGTCTTTCCTTGACGAACAACGTACACACCCGATGAAAGGACGTTGAGGTCATTGCCGACGCGCTGACCCTGGAGGTTGTACGTGGTTGTTGGTTGTAAGTCGTAGGTTGTAGGCTGGTTGATGCTGGTTTCGATTGTTCCGTCGAAGTCAATGACGAACGAACCACCACCTGCGGGAGCATCCTCGGTAGGAATCTGCAGGAAGGCACCGCCCTCATCTACCTCGCTGCCGTTGGCAGGAACGAAGTTTCCGTTCTCGTCGAGCACGAAGTTGCTATTTGTTCCCTCGGTGCTACCGATAGTTGAGTCCTCGTCAACTGCTACGAGCAGGTTGCCGGTAGTGTCGGCAACGGGGTCGTCCTCATCAGCAGGCATTACGTAAACCTCGGTACCGGCTGTTCCCTTGATGATGACTGCTTCGCCACCAGGGATAGCATCGGTAATCTCCTTGACACTTACGTATGAGTTTGTGCCGTCGCCCTTTTCGCTCTTAACGACGATGTAAGCACTTACTCCATCGGGGAGTTTGTAGTTCTCGTCGTAGCTTATCACAGCCACACCTGATGCCGGAATAACCACGGGTTCAACGATGTGTGTGAACCATGCCCAATAGTTCTCGTTGCCCGCAGGTGTACCTGTAACGGGACCGAACGACTTAGCTCTGGGAGTTGCTACATATTCGATGTAAGCCTCTTTGGCTCCGGTAGGTACGCAGAGTGCTGCATGCTGATATACCTGTGGATCACCTGCTTCGGCATAGTTATCAGGTATTCCTGTCTCATTCGCTGCCGCGGCTTTCTTTGCTTTAGCCATCGCCTTCAGCATATTTGTTAAAGTGAAGTCTTTTGCTGTTACTTGTGGTTCAACTTCTACGTTACCATACTGTATAGTATATTCACAGAACTCACGATAATCTTGCAAAGTCAATCCTTCCATTGTTGCGTCGAAAGTATATTCACCTACATCTGGAGGAGTAGCAGACTTCATGATAATCTGTCGGAGGTTGGGACAAGCCATGAATGCTTCCGCTTCGATAGTCTTGACGCTTGCAGGAATGGTGATAGATTTCAACCCTACGGTTCCTACAAAAGCGTAATCGCCAATAGCTGTTACGTTATCGGGAATAACTGAGGTCTTAATACCTAAAATCAGAATATTCTCTTCTTCCTCGTCATTGTAAGGCTCCAAGTCTTTCTTTGGACCCTTCGCTTTTAAGGCTCGGTTATTCTCAATAATTACATTACTTCCTGCAGGTGAGAGCAAATATTCATTATTCTCATCTACCGTGATGCTTTCCAAATCTTCACATCCAATGAAAGGCACTGCCTCAATTTCTTCTACATATTTGGGGAATTTAAGAGATTTGATAGATGAGAAATAAAAAGAGGCGCTTACTGAATACAATTCGTCGGGTAGATTGATTTTCGAGAGTTTAGAGAACATGAACGCACCTTCTCTGATCAACCTAACTTTATAGGTTATTCCATTGTATTCGAACGATCCTGGTATGGTAAGTTCGCCCTCGAGGTTGCGGTCAACGGCAAGCCAGTATCCATAGTCGGGAATGTCCTCCTCGTCAACATAAACACCAGGATTGTCTGCTACCGCCTTTCTTGGTTTGGTTACGAGCGTTCTTTCAGGAGTTTTTCCAATAACGCTTACCTCGCCGAATATCTCTCCCTGGCCGGTAGTGGCATTTATTCCCTGTACAAATCCCTCGCACCTAACGAGCAACTTCGTAGTGCCGTTGTTATAAGGTACGTCGATAGCTACTATCTGACCTTCTTTTAGATTCTTCGATTGTCCGGGTGTATATTCGAATAGAACTCCACCGCCCCCCATGTTTTCGCTCGAATAAATAACTTCACCTTCGCCATCATAAAATGTGCAGGAACATTCATCGGGGTAATTTCCGGGATTAAAAACGAACTCGTAAGGCACATTATCTTCAAGTTCTATTGTGCCCTCTGTAGAGGATCCTGATGTAAGTGTTAGCGTTGTAATTGTCGTGCTGGATAGGCTTTCTACAACAGTAATGCTGGCTCCATTCCATCCGTCTCCGTAAGAGTCGCGGAGCTCATAGCTAATGGTTTCAGCCCATGCTCCTGTTGCTATCGCCACGAACAGCACGATAAGAGTAAGTAGTCTTTTCTTCATAACTGTTTGTTTTTAATGGTTAGTACTAATTGTCGGCACAAAAATATACAAAATAATTAGCACATTTACTAACAATTTCTCAAAATCGACTAACTTTTGGAATTTGTTAGTCGCTTTCTCAGAATAAGTGAGCCGTAACCTCACCTTAAGTGAGCCGTAACCTCACTTGGAGTGAGCCGTAACCTCACTGCTTATCGCGCCACTCTGATGGGGTCATACCGGTACGAGCTTTGAAAGCTCTGAAGAAGGTCTGCTCGTGAGCGAAGCCTACTTCGTAGTAAATGGAGCTGACTTTCTTGTCGGGATCTTCGAGCATCAGGCGTTTGGCATATTCGATGCGATAGTCATTGACAAACTGGTTGAACGAATTGCCTTGGCTGTTGACGGCTGCCGATACGACATTAGGATGGACACCTAGCTCGGATGCGACATCCTGTATCTTCAGGTCGCTGTTCAGATAAAGTTTCTGCTCGTCCATCAGCTGGCAGATGCGTTTCATAAGTGCTACCTTCTGTTGGTTGTCGCTCGCTTCTTCAACTTTAGCGGCTGCGTTGGGTTGCTGACGACGGTTGTAGATGAACCAACAAACCAAACAGATGGCGATGATGACAAGAATAGCTACTAAAATCCATTGCCACAGGCCACCCGCACTGGCTGATTCCGCGGGGGCATCACCCAGTCGGAAGACATATACCGTACTCAATGGAGTGTAGTTGTCGCGATATTTGCCGCCCGTGAGCACTACATCGCCATTGTCGGTGACGATGGGGTTGTCAAAACTAATTAAGTCCATCTTGTCGGTATAATATAAGGTAAGGGACGCCTTACCCTTGCCTTGCAAAGCTTGGGCATAGTCGATGCGGAGCAGGTAGTGACGACTCTTGATATTAATTCCCTCCCAAATATCTTCCTCGTTTCTGCGATCGTCACCTCGCAGATAGACCCGTTGGCGGGGTTTGTCAACGATAAGGCTGAGATAGCGGATATCCTTGCCGTCGGGACCTTTCATGGGTATAGCACCAGCGGTTGGCAATAGCGAGAACTCACCGTTGCGGCAGATGCCGATGGCTATCTGCCCCGTACTGTCAGTCATGGGGAACAGATAACTGTAGTCGCCCGTCGCAGCATTGCCTACCTCGTAGTCGGTGCTTTGGTGGGCTTCGTGTATCCTTAGGGGTTGCCAAGTCTCGAAAAGGGCCGGATGTATGGCATTGCCTTTCAGTTGGTCTACGCTATTGATTTGCAGCGTGTCGCCCTTAGTGCTGGCGATGCCGAAGATGACGGCATTGTCCTTGGCAGAACGGAACACGTAGGGGTTCGATAGGGGAGTCGTGACAGCCTTGACAGAACCATACCGTCCCTTGCCGTTGTATATCTCCATAGTATCGCGATGATACCAGTTGCCAGTAATGAGTACACGACCGTCATCGAGTTCCACACCGCAAGCCATAGCTCTGCGCACGTCAAGACATCCAAATTCTGAAAAGCTATGTGTTGTAGGATCGTAAACCTCCGTGCTGTGGAGTTGTCCTATGCCTAAAGGTTTCTCGAAACCGCCACCAATTAGCAGCTTGCCGTTCGACATAGGGACGAGCAGTCCGGAATCATGGGGATAGGCCATCTGTACCACATGCCAAACTCCATCGCGGTAGTATTCCAATGTCGGAGTTGGGACAAAGGCGGTGGTGTGACCACCAACGACCGTCAGTTCGCCATTCACAAAAATAGTGTGATGCCCGGAACGAGGAATATTAAGGTCGGGCATACGCTCGGGCATGATCTTCTCTATTTTGCAACCATCCTTCACTTTTGTCTTGGCATTATAAGACGATGAGGCTGTTGTCCCTGTCAGGGTCAACAACCAAGCCAGAAGTATCGTGATGATCCTGGGATGATGGAAGTGGTACATGATTGCCATAATGCTGCAAAGGTAGGCAAAAATGAGAAAATGATACTAATAAATTACAAAAATCGACTAACAATCTGCAAATTGTTAGTCGATTAAGTCTGATGCATGAGCATTTTATTTCCGAACTATTGTCTTGCGAGCAACACCACCCTGACGAACAACATATACTCCGTCGGGCACAGCATTAAGATTGGTGCTAACAAGTTGCCCGTACATAGAATATACCTGGTAGGGAAGGTCGAAGTTTACTCTCAGAGAATGTATTCCGTCAACGGGGTCTGGTTCAGGCTCTGGTTCAGGCTCTGGCTCGGGTTCGGGGTCACGAGGCACGAAGGTGTATCCCAGTTTGTTGTCTATCCAGGTAATGCGCTCCTTGAGGTAGTTCTTGACGTTGTTTACCTCTCCCTCGTAACTGCCGTAGATACGAGGGTTCTGGTGAACGTACTGATTGATGATGTCCCAACGGGTGAAGTTGAGTTTCTGTGATTCTTGCAGCTGTTCACTCATGTTGTCTATAAAAGCCAAAAGACTCTCTTCGTCGATGCCGTTATGGCGCGCCTCGTCCCAGATGTCGATGAGCTGCGCTTTGGTGGTCTTGTCGTTGATGATGTTTGTTGTCAACGTGCGCATATATCCCTCAACACTACCATATTGGTACACCCATTGTGTGTGGTTGTTGATAGGGTAGGTGCGGTCATCATTCTCAAAGGCAATATCGAAGTCCCATACCGGACCTACATACAACTTGTCCTCGCCACGCTGCTTGTACATATACACACTCCAGTAGGTGTCGGTATTTCCCGACAGCTCGCCAACAAGGAAGTGGCGCAGGAAGGTGTTGGTGTCCAGATAGGTGCGCCAGTTGTTCTCCATATTGCTGTAGAAGTTACGTATATAGTTGCTCTGTTCGGTGGTAATCTCGTCCTCGTCGGGCGACTTTATCGTCACTCGGGTGCCGTTGGAGGAGGTGAACCACGAAATCTCATCCTCTGCGTAGGCATCAACCTCTATGAGGTAGCCTCCGGTGAGGGCTTCTCCCTCGTTATCGGTAGGTTTCATCTCGGTGATATTTACGCGGTTCTTGTTTACTTCTATCTGGTCGCACAACTGATAGCAGCCTTTGTACTCACCATTCATAATGACGTTGACAGCGGTGCCGTAAGGGGTGTAAGGCATCTCAAAGACACTACTCAGGTGGAAGGCTATAAGGTTACGCATGAGTGTCTTGTCGCCGTAGTTGTTTATGAGTGTCCATTTCTTGGCTTTGGCGGGGGCGTCGAGGACGTTCTGCTTGCTGTCGAACTTTATGCGGTAGGGACGTTTCGGGAAAGTACGCGAGTAGTTGCCGCGCTCACGTGTTCCGCCAGTCTGTGCTATGATGTTATTTCCTTTGTCGCCTATGATAGATATTATTGACGGAATGTCGGTAATCTTGTCGTAAGGCTCCACGTTGCCCTCTGTGTGTATGCTTACTGTCGGCAGTCCGCCAATCATAAACATGTTGCTGTCGTCGCCTTCTCCCTCATGTCCGTAGAACTCCACTTCGGCAATGTTACAACGTGCATCGGAAGGACCGACGTAGCGCACATAACGGAAACCGCGCGAGCAGTTGACGTCGGCAGACGACAACTGTCCTATCACTCCGTTCTCATTAATTATATATATGGGGACGGCATCCATGAAGTCCTCACGGTTGGCGCCCTCAAAGACTCCAAGGTTTACTCGTTTAGGTCCCTGACCATCGTTGCGAGGCGACCACGCTACACGGGTAATGACGTGGGGTGTGCCCAGGTCGAGACCTACCCACGAAAAGCTGCGGTCCCACGAAGCAAAGAATGTGGTGAGGTCACCGTCAAAGGCATTCTCACGGGTGTTCACCGTAGTAGAAGGAGCGCTGGTGTTGGTGTAATCGACGGACTGTGTGGTACCTATGATGGTGCCAGTCAGACGGTTATCAGCGAAGGTGATGACGGAGAGGAGTGATAATACGAAAGTCGATAAGTAACGACAATTGTTGGGTAACATAATTCTTTTCTTATTAGAAAGCCGAGGCCTTTAGTCTAAGTCCTGCGGTTTCGTTTACGTTAAACATAATATTCATATTCTGTACTGCCTGACCTACGGCACCCTTGAGGAGGTTGTCTATGCAGGAAGTGATAAGGAGCTTGTTGCCGTACTTCTCGCAGTGTACAAGACACTTGTTGGTGTTCACTACCTGCTTGAGGTCTATGGGCTGGTCGCTGTAATGGGTAAAGGCGGCGTCGGCATAGAATGTTTTGTAACACTCTACGATGTCAGCAATATCGGCATCTGTCTTTACCACCATAGTGGCGAAGATGCCGCGGGCGAAGTCGCCACGATAGGGTATGAAGTCGATGCTGGCATCAAGACATCCCTGTATCTCTGTCAGACTCTGACGAATCTCTGCGATATGCTGGTGCTGGAACGGCTTGTAGATGCTCAGGTTGTTGTTGCGCCAGGAGAAATGGGTTGTGGCGCCAGGCTTCTGACCTGCTCCCGTGGAACCCGTAATAGCATTCACGGCAACGTCGTCGGTGAGCAGTCCCATCTTTGCTGCAGGCAGCAGTCCTAACTGTATGCAGGTGGCGAAACAACCCGGGTTGGCAATGTTCTGAGCCTTCGCAATCTCCGTCTTATGTATTTCGGGCAAGCCATAGACAAAGGACCCCTCTCTGACTCCCCCGTGGGGGAGAACTGATGATGAGGAAGCCTCCCCACGGGGAGGTTTGGAGGGGGTTATTCTGAAGTCCTGTGCAAGGTCTATAATCTTCACTCTCTCGGGAATGGTGTGCTCCTTGAGGAACGCCTCGCTCTTACCGTGTCCGAAACAGAAGAATATGACATCAACCTTGTCGAAGGGCATCTCGTCGGTGAAACGCAGGTCGGTATCGCCAATGAGTCCTTCGTGGACGTCGCTGACAAGATTTCCTGCGTTGCTCTCCGAGTTGGCAAAGACTATCTCTGCCTCAGGATGATTAAGTAGCAGGCGTATCAGCTCTCCG
>Ga0326514_10002809_pt1 | contig 11076 bp, 16 predicted proteins | sample 3_2548_0518_D_FD_203653 | JGI IMG/M metagenome (GOLD analysis project Ga0326514, IMG submission 203653) | Bovine rumen microbial communities from UC Davis, California, United States - 3_2548_0518 | ecosystem: Host-associated > Mammals > Digestive system > Stomach > Rumen | place: USA... | reverse complement strand
ATGAATACATTTTTAAATCAGATGGTTAAGAATGATAACATTGATTATACAGAGAATGGCGGAATCACTAGAAAAACAACAGAATCAAAGGTTCTTGATATGTTTGCCGTAGGTGGAGCATATAGAAATCGTTCAGATGAAGATATTATTCTTCTTTTTGAAAACGCATTTGATGAGAATCGCGAACTTGCTATGAAGTGTCTTTTCTATCTTCGTGATATTCGCGGAGGCCAGGGTGAACGCCGCTTCTTCAGAGTAGCTTTTCGCTGGCTTTGTCAGAATTGTCCAAGGACTGCTCTTAAGAATCTTGAAAATGTCAGTGAATATGGACGTTGGGATGATTTGATTTATGTTACAGAAGGGACGCCGCTCGAAAGACAAGCTTTTGATATTATTAAGCATCAGCTTGCTCTTGATGTTCAGTGCAAAACACCTTCGTTACTTGCTAAGTGGATGCCTTCCATTAATGCTTCTAATGTTGAAACAAAAAAGCTTGGACGCACTCTTGCTAAGTATCTTGGTATGACTGAAAGACAGTATAGAAAGACTCTTTCTGTACTGCGTGAGCGAATTAATGTTCTTGAGCGTCTTATGAGCGCGGGTAGATGGGATGAAATCGAATTTGATAAGATTCCGTCAAGAGCAGGTGTTATATATCGTAATGCTTTTGCAAGACGAGATATTATTGCTAAGAAGTACGAAACTTTTGCCAAGAGTAAGAATACTAAGGTGAATGCAGATGCACTGTACCCACACGATATTGCTCATAAGGCTTTTATAATGCGCTATAGTATCGACCTTGAAGATCCTACTCGTCTTATGCTTCAGAAGTATTGGGATAATCTCAAGGACTTCTACAATGGTAGAGAAGAAAATGGTATTGCAGTTGTTGACGTTTCTGGCTCTATGAGCGGAGTCCCAATGGAAGCTGCGGTTTCTATGGGAGCTTACATCGCTGATAAAGCGCATGGTCCATTTGCAAATCACTTTATTACTTTTTCTAGCCGTCCACAGTTAGTAAGATTTGAAGGTGTTGACATCGTTGATAAACTCAATCGTTGTGTACGTGCGGATTGGGGTATGAATACTGATATTAAAGCAGTATTTGATATGCTTTTAAATACCGCAAAGAACAAGCATGTCAAAGTAGAAGATATGCCAACTCGAATTTATATTTTCTCTGATATGGAATTCGATTGTTGTGTATCTTTTGGAACTCCAAAAAGATGCAATTATTGGGGTTTGAATCGGGATAAGATTACTGTCGACGAAATTAATTCTGACCTTGAAATGATTAAGAAACAGTGGGAAGCTGCTGGTTATAAAATGCCAAAAGTTATCTTCTGGAATCTTGACGCAAGACAGAATAGAATCCCTGCTATTGGGGAAGGCTTCAGTTATGTAAGTGGGTTCTCTCCTTCCATGATTGAATGTATCCTTAGTGGTAAGGATGGTTACGACCTCATGCTTGAAAAACTAATGTCTAAGCGTTATGCGGCAGTTGTTGCATAACTTCATATATAGGGCGCACAATGTGCGCCCGTTTTTTTATATGCAAAAATTCTTAGAATCTAGATAAATAATTCTCAAAACTGCTCGGCGCGCAGACACCCGTTACGCAGAAACGCCAACCGAGTTTGGATTTTTTCATTTCAAATTTTATAATTTAATTCAGGTCAAAAATGAATAAGCTATTAACCGCAATTTTTATATATATTTAGTGAGAAAAATCTTTATTAGGAGGCTTAATATGGTAGAGTTACTTTAGCACTATTCCTTGTCTGAAATTCTCACATTTACTATTTTTTTAGCACTTGCAATTAAGAGTTTAATTTCTTTTTTTGACTGGGGTTATGAATATGTTCGTGGTCTTTTCGATAAGGAACATACTAAATTAACCGAAAAAGAGAAGCTACAATAGCGTCTCTCACAAAATAGCGAAATGATAACCTCCTTAAAAGCCAGTTAGGAAAGCACTGATAAAACTTTGGAATGTTTATCCAAAAAAATAGATATGTTAATTAACTCAGACAAAGATGATATAAAATCCTATATAACAAGATAGCATCATTATTTTTGTTATCAAATAGGATGGATTGATGATTTTAGCTTAGATTGTTTAGAAAGACGATATGAGCATTATGCGGAGGAAGGCGGAAACTCATTTATTGAAGGCTTTATGAATGAATTACGTGCCTTACCTAAACAAACGCCGCAAGGGCGAGACCCGCATCGTTAATAAAAATTAAGAGATAAAAGGAGATAATAAGAAATGGCAGTTACAACAGGGTTGTACCCACCGATAGTTATGGACACAGCTCCCGCTTTTGTAAGAACTGAATCTTGCAAAGTTTATTTTTCTCTTTCTATGTATAATTCTGTAACAGATATTAAAAATGTTCAAGTTTCTTTAGTTAATCAAAAAACTAATGCTTCTGCTTTAAAAACAAGTTTATATCCTTCTGGTATAAAACTTGCTAATTTACAATATGATCCTGATAAAAAAGGAGATTATAATTATTATATTCAAATTGATCCCGCAAAAGATCTAGAAGACGGCATTTTTGGATTAAATCAATTTTATAAAGTGCAATTAAGATTTACTTCAATATCTGCTCCTTAGCTGCCTAATAATCAATCTTTATAGGATGGAACTGGATTAGCTAAATGGCTTTATGATAACATGAAATATTTTTCAGAGTGGTCAAAAGTTTGTTTAATAAAAGGAATTACACAACCTCAAATTTCTATTCGTGGTTTTGATAATGCTGAAAACGGTCAAAGGACTGTATTAACAACTCCCTTAATAGAAATTATTGGAGAATTAACTTATAGTAATTAGAATAATTCACAAGAACAGGAATATTTAAAAAGTTATAATATAAAACTTTATGAAGGAGATAATAATTTAAACTTATTATTATAGAGTGGAGAAATTTATACAAATCCACACAATCCAAATGAATTTAATTATTAGTTATCATATGATTTACTTGACGGAATCAATTACACTTTAACACTTACATATACAACTAATAATTTATATACAAAAACTGATAATTATAATTTTACTATTATTCAATATGGAGTAGATAGATTAAATGCAGATGTTTTTGTCACAAAAGATGATGAAAATGGTAAAATTAGAATTGATGTTATTTCAAAAGATACAGACAAATTTGTTGGAAATCTAACAATTCGAAGAACTTCTTCTAAATCTAATTTTCACAAATGGGAAGATGTTAAAACTGTTACATATATTACTGGAACTGAACTAAATTATACTTGGTATGATACTACAGTTGAAAGTGGTATATGGTATAAATATTGTGTTCAAAAAAGAAATGCACTGGGAGATCGCGGCACAATTGTTCCAACAAATGGGACTGAACCCGTAATGTGTTTATTGGATGATATATTTTTAACAAAAAATAATTGTCAATTAAAAATTAAATTAAATCCTTCTATGAATGAATTTAAATATAATGTTACTGAATCTCAACAAGTTGCTTTGGGGGCAAAATATCCTTATGTAAAACGTAATGGAAGTAATTATTTTAGAACTTTTCCCATCGGAGGTTTAATTAGTTCTTTTATTGATAGCACTGATTGGTATGATCCTCATTTTTATGATAAGGATGATGGGAATAGCGGGGAATTTCATAATGATGAAAATGAAATTAAAAATTTTACTTCAAAAGCAAAAATTTATGGAGAAAGTTCAATCCAAGAATTATATAGTAATTATAATAATGAAAATGGAATAACTGAATATAATGATTATATATATGAAAGAGAATTTAGAAATAAAGTTTATGATTTTCTTTATAAACATGATGTAAAATTGTTTCGTTCTACAACAGAAGGAAATATATTAATTAAATTAATGAATATTGATTTTCAACCTGTTGAATCATTAGGCAGAAGATTATATTCATTTACGGCTACTGCCGTCGAAATAGATGAAGCAAATATTTTAAATTATGATAAATATGATATTCAAACAATTGGGCAGTATGAAAAATATATTATTTATACTCATGAAGTACTAGGACAAATTTCTGGACTATTTGGACCTGATGATGAAAATATAATAAATAATAAAATTGATGTTAAATACAAAAGATCTTCAAATAAAGGTTTTATTAATCAAGTTCAAAGTCTAAAATGGTTAAGATTAGAAATTGATACGCCTCCATATGTTATTATTGAACAGAATGGTCAATTAATACAAGCTACAACTTCTTCATAGATATAGACTTCAAATGCTACAATAGGATATATAATTTAGATAAATGATATTGAAATGATTGTATATCCACAAACTCTTAGATATACTACTAATCTTCCTCAAAAAGGACTTTCTGACTAGGAGTATATTGATTATGTTCCAACAGAAAAAATAACTTATATGGGAATTTTTGAATTAAAAGAAGAAAATACTTTAATAACAAGTTTAAGATTTAAATATCCTGTTACCGCTACTATTGATTATATAGCTAACCTTGAAGAAATTGAAGATACATCTGGGTTAGCAACTAAAAAATATTATTATTATAAAGCTGGTCAATTATATGGAACTTTCCAATCACAAGATTCATTAATAAAGAAAATTTATAATAAATATTTACTTGATTATAATAAATATTATCAACGTTTATTAGATATAACTAGAATTAGAATAGAAGGACCGCCCGGAACTGTTGTATATATTCAAGACTCTCAAGATGAAGAATTAAAACGTCATGTGTTAGCTAATGGACAATTAGAATTACAAGAATCTGAAACCATGATTAAAGGTTTATATTTTTATGGAATTCATATGTTTGAATGTTCAGATCCATTAAGAGTTAATGATATTATAAAGGGAGATATTCAAAGTTTAAAAAATAATGAATATATTATGATGGAAGGTTCTTATAAATCATTTGAAGAAATTGAAAAACCAATTCCTAATGGAGTATATTAGCTTCCGTTTTATACAATTAACAGTATTGATTATAACAATAGAACAGGTCTATTAACTGTAGATGACGATTATATATATACTAATGTCGATGAAAATTATAGTTTTATCCTTCAGTCTTTATTTGAAAAATCTAATAAATACATTTATTATAATGATGAATGGCATTTATTTACAGAAGATCATGATATTCTTTGTCCGGTAAATGGATTAGTAGATTATTATTGTGAAATCATGAAAGGAGTTTATTAATTATGTCTTATAATTTTCCATATTTAAAAGACTCCATTTTTCTTAAAAAATTTGATGAAACTAAATTAAAAGAACAATATGTCAAATTAGTTGTTCTTACTTTTGATGAAAAACCAATTCAATAGATACAAGGAAAAATTACTGGCGGCAGTTTTACTATTGATGGATCTTCTGGTATGCGACGTACTGGTAATTTAACTATGATAGCGGATGATTATTAGAACGATTTAACTGATACTAAACATTTATTAAGTATTAATAAAAAAATTGAAGTATTAATCGGTTTTGTTAATACAACAGATGAATATACTGAATATTAGATGTTATGGTTTCCTCAAGGCGTTTATGTCATAATTTCTCCAAATATTACTCATGATAGTAATGGAGTAAATATTTCATTAACTTTACATGATAAGATGGCATTATTAAACGGGGAATGTGGCGGTGTACTGCCCGCTTCAGTTACTTTTCATGAGGTAGAAGATATAGATGAAAATGGAGAAATTCAAATTATTGAACCAACTATTTATCAAATAATTCAAGAATTGGTTAATCATTTTGGCGGTGAACAATTAGGTAAAATAATTATTAGTGATGTAGACAGTCGCATTAAAAAAGTAATGAAATGGACGGGTTCAACCCCGCTTTTTCTTTATCAAGAGTTTTCTGATGATGGAACTGTATATAATAGTTTTAGTACTAATTATGATGATTTTTCTGATAAACCGTAGCAAGAAAAGATACAAAGCTTTTCATATGGTCAAGACATTGGTTATATTTTAACTGATTTTGTATATCCTAATGAATTAGTTGGAAATGCTGGAGATACTGTTGTTACTATTTTAGATCAAATCAAAAATACTTTAGGTAATTATTAGTATTTTTATGATATAGATGGCAATTTTAGATTTCAAGAAATTAAAAATTATTTAAATACTTCTTATTCGACGTCCTTAATTAATGAAATCAATATAAATAATTATTTAGTAGATTATTCAAGTGGTAAATCTGTATACACATTTGAAAATGCAAATATTATTCAAGCATTTTCAAACTCGCCGCAATATCAACAAATTAAAAATGATTTTTTAGTTTGGGGTAAAAGAAAATCAATAGAAGATAAAGAAGTACCTATTAGGTATCATTTAGCTATTGATAGTAAACCTGTGGTTGGGAATGAATATAAAGTATTCTTTTTTCAAGATCCTGATGATGGAATTATCAAAGCTAAAAAACCTACTGAGTTTGCATCAATGTCTGATTTTCCAGAAAAAGGAGAAGTAGGAAATTATTATTATGCAACAGATGATAAAACCATTTATAAATGGGCAACAGATGTAAAAAATTATGAAAAAACTCCATATACAATAGAAACAATAAAGGCAACTGATTTTAGAACTTAGCTTTATATGGCGGGAGTTGCTAGTTAGCCCTTTGGAATAGATAGTAATTATTATTATACAGAATTAAAAAATGAATGGCCTAAATTATATGATATGCGGAATCAAAAATTTTTTGATGGAGTATTAGATCAACCTAGTGATATAGATTTCTTTTTAGATTTTATAGATTCCTCTGCCGCAATATCAGAATTCAGTGTCCAGAATATTGGGCGTAGAACAACTACTCTTGTAGATGATTCTATTAATTGTATTTTTGAACCAGATAATCCAGATATTGTTATTATTGAAGCTGGCACTGAAAATACAGATAGTCTACAAAGATAGTGTGAAGCCCGCAAACAAGAATATGCTCAAGTGCGTACAGAAATATATTCTATGTTAATGAATGGCGGAGTTTTAAAATCTGCTTATGAAGAAATTAGAAAAGAATTATATCAATATACGAATTATAATGAACAAATTTCATTAACAACTTTACCAATTTATTATCTTGAACCAAATGTTCGAATTACTGTCCGAGATATGCAAAGTGGAATATATGGAGATTATATGATTAAATCAATTACATTACCATTAGATATAAATGGTACAATGAATTTATCATGCACAAGAGCACTTGAAAGAATTTAATTTAGGAGGTAAAAGGAGAAAATGTATCATATTGGACAATTTAGACGTCCACAACTTAATTCTTATTCAATTCCGCTTAGTTTAGAACTTGATCGTCAATAGTTAAAAAATACTATGGGCGGAGGAGTTTCTTTTTATAATCCTTGTGGAAATCTATCTGGAAATAACATAATGAACAATCAAAATTGTTATTATTTAAAATTTGGCGTTAGACAAAGACAAGATACTGAACAGGCATTTTATTTAAAATTACGAAAAACAACCGAAACAGAAGATAATGAACAAATAGTTGATTAGTTTACAGTAGGGCGCGGGTCTGAAATAATTTATTTTGAAGTTATCTTATCTCCAAATTCTACTTATGATCAAATTCTTTGGGAGCTTCATAGAATAGGTTATGATTATAGTTTAAATAATATAGATGGAACTCAAGGTAGAATAATAGAAATAGCAGAAGATTATGTTTATACACAATTAATAGATGTTTTACCATTTTTAAAATCTTCATATCCAGATTTATCTTATTTAACAAAAATAGGTATACAAGGACCACCATCATTGCTTATGTGCATCAATGGAGAACAGATTAGAATAGGAAAAACAGGTATATATGAAATTAATCATGACAGTATTCATATTACATCTATTAGTTTTATACCTAAAATTTCTAAGCTTTCTTCTGACGGATTAGATTATTTTATTATGGATTTTGAATATTAATTAAGGAGGAATAAAGAATGTATTCTTTTTATGGCGGAAGACCCGGTAATTCTTTTGTAATAGTAACGACATTTAGAAGCGTTGATGAAATGATTACTCAATTTAAACAAGGGCCAAATTATACCGCAGTTCATTACGATGAATATGTAATGATTAATACAATAAATAAAAATAACCCAGATAATGGGAAATTATATAGACGTGGATATAATTTTACTAATGATATGGGCGGGGCTGAATATATTGGAACTATAGTCGGACCTAGTGGAAATGCACCATTATTAAAAATGACAACAATAGAATAGGTATAGTAGAAAAGAGCTTCTGGAGATTCTGACTGGAGCTATTCTTCTGGAGAATATTCTTCAGCTGATAATAATTTAGTTCCAGGGAAGACTAAAAGCGGGAATTACAACGATTCAATTACATGGGCTTCTTATTCAATTATTGACGAGAATCATGAAAACAGTGTCGCTTATATAGGCTTTACTTTTCCATATATGGTTATTGATTTTGACACAACTAGCGTGTAGCCATATGATAGTCATGGAGATTATACAGGAGCTAGTTTAATTACTCGATAGGAGGGTTATGAATAGCATCCATTTTATGATAAATGGAATATTAATATACCAAAAGGTATAAAAGGAGATTCTTTAAAGAATTTTAGAGTAGAAACCGCATCTTCTACAGTTCAACCTTATGATGGTCAAACTGATGATATAAATAATAATAGAAAAATTTTAGTTTATGATTATTATAATTATGATAGTAAACAAGATGGTGATCCAAAGACTTTTTATCTTGGTGATTATAATATAATTGAAGATATTTCTATGAGTAATGATGGTACTATTACAATTCAATATGCTCATGATGGCAATGTCGCTTTTTCTAAAAAATTAAAATGGATTAATTCAGTAAATTTAAATACTTTAACGGGAAAATTTACAGTAGATTATAATAATGGAGCAGATTATTCTACTACTCTTGATTGGATTAAAAGTGTAAACATTGAAGATAATGGAACTGTAACTTTTGGACACGTTAATAATGAAGTTACAGAATTTTAGAATAAAATTAAATGGTGTACAGATGTACAGATAAATCCAGATGGTGCTATCATTTTTAAGTGGAATAATGGAACTCAAGATACTGTTCTTTAGAATAAAATTCAGTGGATTAATGCTGTTAATTTAGCTAATGATGGAACGATAACTGTTACATATAATACACCAGATGAAAATAATCCTTCTAATCCAAAACAATAGGTTATAAATACAATTAAATGGATTAAAGATATTGATTTAGACCAGGCTGGCACTTTAACTGTAACATATAATACTATAGATCAAACTTCTACTCAAAACCCAAAACCAAATGAAACAGTAAGTTTTCCAAATGCGTTAAAATCAATTTCATCTGTAACTCATGCATTAAACCCAGAAGCTGATCATGGTCGAAAAGGTGAATTATATATTAATTATAATAATAACACAAGAGACAAGATAGAATTGGATTTATTAACGGATGTATCTTTAGATCAAGATACTGGTATTATAACAACAGAATGGAATAATGATTTTGTTTAGAGAATTGGTGCAGTTAATTTTATTAAAGATTTATTAATTGATAATAATGGTAATTTATTAGTACAATATTCTAATAAATATGGTGAAACAGAAGTTAATGGGGAATTAGGATGGACTTGGCTTGGTAAAATTGCTCCATATGGCAATAATACCAATATGACTATTTCTAGAATATTAAGAGGAAAACATTTTATAGAAAATAATAAAAATTATTTAGAGTTTTATGTAGAAAATGTTGGGCTATTAAGATCAGGCGATACGGCAATTATTTCAGGCGGGACTGCCACAATGTATTTAAATGGCACTCAAGTCGGAACAAACGCTATTTCATTAAGCGGAGTGGAAATTACAAGTAATTCATCTGGATTGTCTACCTTAAATTTCAAAATTGAATTAGATAATTCCGCATATCCGGTTACCAATTCTCCAGATTTAGTTGATGTATAGTTAAAAAATGTTATTATTAATATTGCAAGAACAAATGTTGCTGATGCGGTTACCAATTTACCTGATCAAATGACTCAAATAAATACTAATACCGCTAATATTAGCAAATTAAATACTTCTTTAGGAACTGCAAATACAAATATCACAAATATTAATCGTAATATTAATAGTTTAAATACTTCAGTTGGAAAAAACACAACAAATTTATAGCAATTAAAAACTAATTTAGGTTTTAAAATGATGACAATATATTCTAATTCTAACTTGTTTAATTCTAGTCGTTTTAGTATAAACGGCGGAGCTATTAATGTTTATTATAATGATTTTGTATTAATCGTACAAGGTGATATTGCACCAACACGTAATATTGCTAAAAATGAAAATGTTGATATTTTAAATTTTTCAACAGCTAACTTACCTCATCATTTTGATGATGCTAATAATACGAGAGTTTTTATGACAAAACAGCCAGCAGGTAGAAATATAATGGTTAATAAAACCAATAATCGTATTTATTATCATGATGCAGGATTTACATGGGGGGCGGGAAGCACAGCAGAAGAAAAAAAAGAAGCAGCTATTAGATTAGATCTTGTTATTCCTTTTGATTTAACAACTTAATAGGGGGTAAGAAATGGCGGCAAATAATTTTGGTCAGATTTCTGGCCCCTTTTAGGCTGGATAGGAAGTTTTATTAAAGATTCAAGAACAAGAAGAGACTAATGTATCTTTTCTCGTAAAGGTAGGAATTTCTTATATAGGAAATTTTGATTTAGATATTTATGGAAAATATATTTCGCAATAGCACATCAAAATTAATGATATAGATTATCAATTAGGAAAAACTAGAATGTTAGAACTAGAAGATTGTTAGATTAATTCTATAATTTTTTAGAATGGTGCGGATGATAGATGGTATATTGATTATGAATATTAAAAAATAAAAAAGGTGTGTAGATATTTTTTATCTACACACCTTTTTTTATTTAGTTAGAAGTTTTCTTCATTTAAGTTCTATTCCTAAAGATAAATGATAGGAATGTCTGTTTCTGTATAAATTCTATTC
>Ga0326514_10002808_pt1 | contig 11077 bp, 10 predicted proteins | sample 3_2548_0518_D_FD_203653 | JGI IMG/M metagenome (GOLD analysis project Ga0326514, IMG submission 203653) | Bovine rumen microbial communities from UC Davis, California, United States - 3_2548_0518 | ecosystem: Host-associated > Mammals > Digestive system > Stomach > Rumen | place: USA... | reverse complement strand
CGTTGCTTAAAATCGGTTTTAAAGCGTTCTACATACATCGGTATATTGTTTAATGGTTTCAAGTGTGGCAGCTTAACCGGTGCCGGCTTATCCTTAACAATAAAGAGTGATACAGACTTATTGTTACTTGTTGCGGTTTTGGTGGCTGTATGCTTTGGTGCAATGTCTTGCGTTGTTTCGGTCTGTTTGTTATCAGCTTGCATTGTTTCGGTTTTTATAGCGTTGTTAGTTGTGTCTTGTGTCATGTTGTCGCTTGTCTTAATGTCTTGTGTAGCTGTCACGCTGTCATTGTTTGCCGTGTCTGTAGTGGCTGCCGTGTCTGTAGTGGTGCAAGTATCATCCTTTACAGTATCAGCCTTTACAATGTCGGCGGCGTTGTCCTGAATAGTTGCGGTTTTTGGTGTTTCTTCATCCGTTACGCTCATATTATCCGCTAAAATGTCGACTTTTTCCATATTGCCGTTATATATTATCAGTCTATCATATTCATTTTTATAGAAATTTTCAGAATTGTATTTTGTTTCAATCCTGTATATTTCTTCATTGCCGTAATAACTTGCTGTTTTGGTTATAGTAGCGGAATTTATCCCGTTTTTAATATACTTGAAATCGCTTTCACTGATTTTATCCACATTTATAGTTGTATTTGCTGCTATGAGCTTTAAAAAATCTTTTGTGATTTCATCGGTAACACGCTTTTTGTTGCTCATCAAAAAATATTGCTTGCCACCTATCCACATTGTAAAACCGTTATATATAACATCTTTTTCGATTTTATCGGTGTTTTTTAGTGCTTTTTGCTTTTCGTTTTCCTCTTTTGTTTTTGCATCCTGAATATAGCACGCCTTTAATCCTTCTAAAAATAAGGCGTAATTATCGGAATTGTAGTTTTTATCTAGCGAACACGGTAACAAAACGCACTCAATACCAACACCGCTTATATATATAGGGCTTTTACTGTCAATAATGGTTATACAATTATCACCTGTTAAAGTGTACAATCTTTTCATGTAATCAGCACTAAAACCTATATATTTGTTTTTATCATATTCTAACTTATAACAATTATCTGTATCATTGTATTTATCCCACATTTTAACGTTAGACATATGTAGTTGTATTTTATAATCGCCGTTTTTGTGCGCTTCCACAAAATCAACAAGTTTGTTCAAAAAATTTGTATCATTCAGGCGTGGCAGATCACCGACAAAATCTGTTGTTACTGTTGAATAAGTGTTAAACAATTTTATTATTAAATGTCCGTTGGTTAAATACCTTGCACCGTTTTCGCTCTCATAATATCCATAATAAGAACAATCTACAGCGTTTTTCATTAACATTTTTATAGCGTTTTCGTGTTTCTTCATGTTGTTGCACCTCCTGATTATTAAATAATTTGTTGTTGTTTGTTGTAGGCTTTACGCCTGATAGCATCCCGCCGGAATTGCACCGACGGACATTTGAAATGTGCGCTTGCTATGCTGTTTCGTGTGTTTCTTCAATTTCTTCTAAAACATCGGCAATTTCGCTACAATCCAAATCATCGCTATTATTCAGGATATAGCTTGCAATATCATCAATATAGATAGGACAGTTATCGTCAGTTACATAGTCAAATGATACTAAGCCGTAAATCGTATAAACGAAATAATTATCGTTTACATCAAAGTTATCAAAATCTATTTTGCTTAATAATTCCGTTGCGCTCATTCCTGAAAACATGCAATCAATTTCGCTCATATACTCGATATAATCATCTGTATAATTGTTATTTTCACAATATCTATTGTGTACATCTATAAGCTCATAGTCGCTCAAATCATTTAATACTTCTGTAATTCTTTCTAAACTTGTCATAATAAAACCCCCTTAATTACATTATATCGTTTATATTGTTAATCTCAGTGCTCAAAACATCGTTCAAGCACTCGCTTAATACATAACATCTTATAGTTACATCGCAAGCCTCAGCCCCGTCTTTTAATACATCCATGTTGCCACCGAATTCCTCAATTGCTTCTTGTAACAAGTCAAGGTTATATGTCAAGTTTTCCATAGCTGCCACAGTGTTAAATGTGTATGAGCCGGATCCGTTGCCTGTTATGTTATCATCAACCCACATAGCATCGTATAATTCTTCTTGTAATCCTTCAATATCGCCGTTAAAATCTCCGGTTTCATCGTCGATATATTGACTTGTTATATAGTCATAATCTCCATTGTTCAATGCTTCTCTAATATCGTTCTTTACCTCAAAATAATAATCGTACATGGCTTTTTACCTCTCTTTCTTTAGATTTTCAATTATTTATCAATTACTACAGCTCTTAAAAAAGTGTTATCAGCGTTGAAACTATCAATTTCGGTGCTTGTCATGTCCCACACAACGCCGATAGATCCGCCGTTTTTAGTGTCGATAATGTTTACTAAATACTTGTTTGTTGTTGTTGTTTTTTCCATTTTGTTTTTCCTCCTGATTGTTTGATTGTTTTGTTGTTGTTGTTGTTGGTTTCTTGCTTCATTCTCTAATTTGTACCAATGCCGCTAGATATCATCAATACCCCTTAGGACTTATGAAGCCTTTATTTAATTGTTTTGTTGTTGTATTATATAATGTGCATTATATAATATTTTTTAAAGAGTTGTTGAAACGCTTGTTTTCAATCCCGTTTGTTATCTGTCGTTTCCTTAACTCTGTACTTGTATTATATAATACAAATTATATAATGTCAATAGTTTTTTGTAATTTTTTTTAAACTTTTTTTAAAGCCTGAAAAGCCTTTATTTATAAGGGTTTGCGGACATCACAACATAATAATTTTATATAATATGTATTATATGATTGTAATTATATAAACATATTATATAGTTGACATTATATATATATTATTATATAATGCACATAAACACTAATAATATTAAAAGGGGGTGTTGATTTATGGCAAAAACAGCCGATTATACAATACAAGCTATAAGCGACTATCAGAAACGAAAAGACAGGATCGCACTATTAGCTGATAAAGGAACAAAGGACAGAATAAAAGCCGTCACAAGTAAAAGCATAAATGACTATATAATGTCACTTGTATATGCTCAACTAGAAATTGACGAACAACAGCAGCGCAAACAATCCGCAACTGATCCACCAACAAAGAAGCAATAAACAATTTATATATCAATCAATAGGCAATTAAAATATATATAGCATCCTGATTATGTTATTATGTTTTAGTTGTCTTTTTATTTTGGAATAATATATAAATTGTATTATATATAAGTGTTATATAAGTTGTATTATATAAACCTATTATATAAGAGTATTATATAAAAGGATTATATAATTAGTATTATATATTATATGTGTTTGGTGTTTCCTGAATGAGCTTGCAAGGATTAGCGGACAGCATCCGGACATATTGAAATAATAGCAATAATAGATTAGTTATAGATTTATAGCTATTACTCTATGTTATATAACTATATATATATTATATATAAGGGTTATAATATATTATATTGATATATGTTGTATATATCAGCATATATATTCTATATCCCTATATATTATTATTGTTATATGTCTATAATTATCTTATATTGATTAAGTTACGAAAAGAGGTGTAAAACTATGGATATAATAAATAAAGGCGACTATGTATTGACAGATCAAGAAGTTATTGAATATATGCAAGAAGTGGCAGCCGACAAAGGTCAAGACTTAATGAGCATAACAACAAATCAATTTACGGCAATATTACAGCAGACACAACGGCGATTCTTTGAACATAGCAATATGATTCTAGATAATAATACAGGTGATATATTAGACTATAATATTATATATAATCTAGTTGACTTATATATATTTCTATGTATGTCTTATAACAAAGTTGTATCTACTTATGGTTTTAGTTGTCTATGTGGTATTGAATATATGACTTTAGAGTCTTATGGTGGTTATAATATAAACTCTAAACAATTTAATTTGTATAAAAGACTTAAGAATACTAGAGAAGATTATATCAAGAATAAGCTTGTTGATTCTAGTAACGTTGTTGGTGCTATCGCTGTCGCCAACAATGAGTATAAATGGACATCACCGGACACAGGCAGCAGCACCACAATAAACATTATCGGCGGTGCTGAGTTACCGAGCATGATAGAAGCCTTGAACAATAAGGGTTTGAGCGTTCCGACTATACCAAACAATGCAATAACAACGGATAATGCCGTCAACTCTTATCAATAACAGTTTACGAAACGGATCCGGTAAGGGTGTGGCAAGGGTGTAGGGGTTTCAGTTTCAGGAGCAACCGCCCCTACTAACCCCTATTTTCAACCGCAAGGGTAAAAAGAGTAATAAGCTAGTAATATATATAGCCATAACGGATATAATATAAATATATATATTAAGAGTTATATAATATATAGGCTAACCCCTATTTATGCGGACGAGAACAAAAGGGGAATATTAGTATAATATACATATAGCCACAGAAGATATAAATATATATATCAATATAGCCATATAATATATATTAGGCTGACAAGTGCCATTTATACGGACTAGGACAAAAAGCGGATATATAGTTATATATAGCATACACACATAGGATATATATAATCATATATGGGATATATATAGAGTCATAATATATAATCTATAGACAACCATAGAATATATATAATAGCCATATAATATATATAACTATAAATCAATATATTTATATAGCCATAATATATATTCAGGACAGCGAAAAAAGAGTAAATTTCCTGTTGACAGACAGAGTACGAAAGTGCTATTGTCGAAGTGTAGTGATGATATTGTCCAACAAGACAAATCCTAAAAGCAAATCATTTCTGAAAATCGCCTAAAAACAAAAAGGGCAATCAAAGACAATCCCCTTTAAAATTTATTTGTGACCTGAAAAGTGCATAAAACAAGGCGTTATAGCAACCCAAACAAAAGCTGTATATGTCATTGTCAATGTGTGCTTATAGCATAACAAATGTTTTTAACTTACTAAGCTTCGCTATGTGGAGGATGGATGCGGAAGATCATTTCCGTGTCTGTCTGAAACTTAAAAGCAAACAAGAGAGGTGCGCAAGACTTTGGCAAGCGAAATGTTTATGGATGTGAACACAATAGCGACAACGGAAGAAGCGTTGAAGCAGATTTTGAAAGACGAACTAACGGCATACAAGTTTGTGGTAACTGACAAGGGAGCAGCAAAGTATATCACAATATCAGCCGAAAAGGCGTATGAGTTAGCAACGGATATAGGGGATGATGGAGATTATGTTAGGGTAGCAGACTTTATCAACCCACCAAAGGAGATAGACGAGGGGGAGAGTGAGAATAAAGCCGATGTGGGAACGGCAGAATTTGACGAGATAAGCAAGCCAAAGCATTATTGTTTTAGCAATTATCAGCCAAAGGATGTGATTAGAGAGTGGGATTTGAATTTTAATCTCGGTAATGCGATCAAGTACATAGCAAGAGCCGGTAAAAAGGAATCAGCTATAAAGGACTTGAAGAAAGCAAGACAGTATATCGAGTTTGAGATAGATTACCTGACAAAGAATAATATGCCTTTTCGCTAGTTATATACTCCCCTTGATAGTATTAATGGTTTCTCAATCCCTACACAACAAAGGCATAGTGCGAATAGTGGCGAAGAATAAGCACAATAAAGTTGAACACCCCTCTCGCTCAACTTAAGCGTCTGTCAGCAGATAGGCGCATAACGGCAAGGCACAGTTGCAGAGTACCGTTGTTAGCCCCCATTAAGCAATATACTTTGAAGGTGCAACACCTTTACTTGCCGATAAATCGTGATGTAGTTATAACCTCCCTTAAAAACATGTGACGATTACCAAAGTGGTGTTATAGCGAAATAGATTGTTATAACGCCACATCAGGAAGTAGTTTAAAAGTAAAACAGGCGCAGAACAGTATTAAACCAATTGATAGTGTTGTCCGAAAGGAACTTAGTTGCCATATTTTCTTAAAAACGCTGATAGATACCTCACAATTTCGAATATTTATTGCCATTAGCCTATATAGGTGCAAGACCTATCTTCCTGATTGAGAATAGAGATACTTCTCCTCCAATATTCTTAAACCATTGTCCCGGACTAACACATCCGGGGCAATATTTATAAAAGGGGCGTGAAAATTGCGAAGAATATACAAGAAAAAGCAATTTGTGATATACGAAACTAAGTCAAGTGGCTATATTGTGCAGAATATCCTGATGGATGGGTTCGCACATACACACTTAGAGAGTTTCGGAACAGCTAAGAGAGTGGTATGTTTGTCATTAGCGAAGAAAGTGCCACAAAATCTATCGTTTTATGTCTTAATCTCGTTGCGTAGAGTGAATACAGACGAGAAATATCTTGAAAAAATCAATCAAGTCTTAGAAAACCACCAAAAAAAGCAAAGATATGTCAATCAACAACAACAAAACCTAGCAAGTAAGAGAAAGTAGGGTGTTTTGATGGCAGAAGAAAGTGGAAATTACAAAGTCAACGGTTTAGCAGACCTCATAGAGTATGACAGACAGCTTGACTATGCCTATAAACTCGATGGTGCGAGCCTGATGCTGATAGATGCAGCGCAAAAAGCCGGAATTAAAGCGCATTTTGAGTTTAATAACCACGAATTAGGCAATAGATTTACAGGAAAAGCAAAGAAAATGGCTATTGAGTTGGCTACAAAGGATGCAATTGATCCGAAAACCAATAAACCAATGTCAATTTGGCAATTAGACGAGCTGTTAAGGCAGAATAACACAAGTACGCAAGAGCTAGAAGCCTTTTGGTACACCTTACAGCTTGAAGCGGAACACCTTTTTGACAGTTTTATGCTGTTTCTTGAACGAAAAAGGTCATTTAGAAGCCAATTCTACTTGCCTAAGAGAGAAATACTGTGGAAACATGGTGTTATTCAGAGTATGCAAGCGTTAGAGGATGATAAGTTGGATTTATTGGCTTTATCACTCCCTCCGGGAACCGGTAAGGGCGAACCACTTTATGCGAAAGTGCTTACGCCTGATGGATTTATAACAATGAGTGAGGTTGAAGTAGGCACAAAGGTTATTTCTCCTTATGGCAAATATGAGCAATGTGTAGCAACCGTCATTGGTGTATTTCCACATGACAACATGGAAGTCTATGAGATAACACTAGAAAACGGCAAAAAGTGTAGATGTGACACTTCTCACTTGTGGAATGTCCTTATAGACGGAGCATATCGCACAATAGACATGAATACTATTCTTGATAAAATCGAGAATCACAAGATTGAGTTGCCTGTTGCTGATGATAAGTGCTTTTATGCTATCACAAAAACTGAATTTATAGGATTTGAACCAACAAAGTGTATATATCTTGATAGTCCTAGTCACTTGTATATCACGGATGATTATATAATCACTCACAACACAACGCTTGAAAAATTCTTTGCAGCGTGGGTAATAGGCAGACACATAGCAGATTATAGCCTTTTCTACTCACATTCTGACGATATAACGAGAATGTTTTACGATGGAGTGTTGGATATAACCACGAATGACAAGGAATACAACTACGCTCAATGTTGGCTTGTAAAACCTGTTATCTTGTACGGAGTAAACGCTAAAAGGCAGACGATTAACTTCAACACCTATAAGCCATTTTCGAGCCTACAATGCACATCAGTAGGTGCTAAGAACGCCGGTAAAGTGCGTTGTAACCGCTATCTGTATTGTGATGATTTGATAGGCGGTATCGAAGAAGCCTTAAACAAGAATCAGCTTGACAAGTTGTGGGAGAAGTATTCTGTAGATGCAAGACAGCGTATGCTTGAAGGCTGCAAAGAGATACACATAGCGACAAGGTGGAGTGTACACGATGTTATCGGCAGATTGCAGAATATACACGCTGATAACGATAGAACGAGGTTTATCAATGTACCGGCACTTGACGAACACGGACAGAGCAATTTCAAGTATCGTTTCAACGGCTTTAAGACAAAGTTTTTCAAAGAACAGCAAGCGATTATGGAAGAAATGTCATTCAATGCGCTATATATGGGGCAACCAATAGAGCGTGAAGGCTTGTTGTACAACAAAGACGAAATGAGATATTACACAGAGCTACCTAACAAAGAGCCTGATGCAATCATAGGCGTATGTGATACAAAGGCAAAGGGTACAGACTATATGTTTTTACCTTGCCTGTATCAGTACGATAATGACTATTACCTAGTGGATTGTGTGTGTGACGATACAACTAACTACACAAGGCAATACAACAAGCTGACGGACATAATCGTAAACAACAAGATGCAACAAGTCGAGTTTGAGAGTAATGCTGGTGGCGATAGAGTAGCGTTTGAAGTGGCGAAGATGGTTAAAAACAGAGGTTGGGATTGCAACATAACCACAAAACCGACTACAACGAACAAAGAAACAAGGATAATCACTTATAGCGATTGGGTAAAGAAAAACATATTGTTCAAAGATCCTGAATTGTATGCAAAGAAGTCAGATTATGGACAGATGATGTATTGGCTGTTTGGATATACGCAGACAGGTAAAAACCCACACGATGATGTACCTGATGGGTTAGCCAACTTTGCGAAGTTTGTAGAGCGCAAGTACAATGTGCGACCGACAATGATAATGCAATCGCCGTTTTAGGAAGGAGTAGAGGAATGACAATAGCAAGTTATTTAGGACAGTTGAAGTATGCTGACTTAAGGTTTAAGAGGTTACTCGAAAAAGCAGAGGAATGGCACAACATAGCCATAGGCACCGGACTAAACACCGATGGTAGCGGAGATAGGGTGCAGACTTCAAAGCGTTATGACAAGATGGAGAGTGCGATTATCGAAGCAAACGAGTATGAACGCCTTATGACCGAACAGTACGCTGATTATGTCAAGTTAAAAGGCACGATAGAGCGTCAGTTAGCAAGTATGAGCAAGTTCGAGTATGGGTTAGTGCTTGATTATTATTATATACAAGGCTTAACCGAAGGCGAAATAAGTGCTGTACTAGGCACAACAGAGCGCACACTAAAGAGATACAAGCGAGCTGCCATACAAGAATTTGACGAAAGATATGGCGAATGTTATCGCAAAAAAGAATAAAATGTCCTTGTTTGGCACTAAATGGCACTATTTGGCACTAAAAGGTGCTTGCATTTTCAAAAGTAGCATATTAAGTTTAACATAGATAAGTATGAAAAGTGCGAGCCATTAAAGGTTTTGCACTTTTTTGTTTGGAGAAAAGATGAAAAGTATAAATATTATATGTCCTGAATGTGGGAATATCGTTTATCGCTATGATGGGAAGTCAGAATCGAAGGTTACTGTCAAGTGTCACACTTGCAGAAAGTTTTACAAATTCAACCCTAGCAACTTGAAGTTGTCGGAGATAGACGATAATTCGATGCGTACAACGAGTAGTGGAATGAGGTTTTATTGATGAATGACCTAAACAACAATCCGACAAATTACATAGGCAGACGCACCCTTTACACCGATGTTGAGGAAGTGACAGACAGAAATATCAAAGAGATTTTGAGGTCTGTTATCAACTTACACGAAACAAATAGGCAAGAAATGACCTTTTTGTTAGAGTACGAAGGTGGAAATCAGCCACTAAAGCGAGAAAAGACAGTTAGAACTGATATTGACATACACGATATTGACAATGTGGCTAACGAAATAACCAACTTCAAGCGTAGTTATCATTGGGGCAATCCAATAACGCTTGTACAGAGAGGTTCGGTTGACAGCGGTTCAGATGTTGAGCCAAAGGCAATTGCTTTACTTAACGAGTGCTTTTCAGCCGAGAATGTCCGTAAAAAGACAGCAGAGTTGTCACGCTATGTCGAGATAACAGGTGTTGGATATACGGCATTAGAGCTTAATACAAGGTGGAAAGAGGGCAAAAGTCCATTTACCTACAGCGTCATAGATCCGAGATACGCATTTGTGGTTAGGTCAAGCAGATATGCAGACCATAGGGTTATGGTGGGTGTGACATACAGAGTTGACGATTTTGGCAACAAGTATTTCACAGCAATAACCGATAAACGAGTGTATATCGTTGAAAACCTTGTTAAGACTATTAACGGAGAGCCGTTGAAGGAAGAAATATGGAATTTTGGCGATAGAAGCGGCGAAATCAATCCATTCGGAATAATCAACATTATCGAGTGGGTAAGGGATGTAGACAGGATGGGATGCTTTGAGCGTCAGATACCTGAAATGGACGCATTAAACATCATTGAGAGTGATTTTGCTAACGATGTAGACCAAAACACACAAGCAATATGGCACGCTAACGATATTGAGCCACCAAAAGACGAAGATGGCAATAATGTTACGGCTACAAGCGGTCAATGGGTTTACACAGGTACAACGGCTGATGGTAAGACACCATTCATTAAGCCTTTAACGATTGCTTACGATTATGGCGGTATGTTGAAAAACACGATTACTAAGCGTCAGTTGATACTTCAAAAGTGTAATGTACCGCAGAGAAATGACAATAGCGGAGGTAGTACAGGCGTTGCTATGTCGGATGCTACCGGTTGGACGCAAGCAGAAGTCGAAGCAACAAAGATACAAGGCTTACAAGAAGATAGCAAGATGCAAGAAGTTGAAGTTGCACTTGAAATCATTAAGTTATCGCCGTATGTACCACAAGACAGCGCATTAAGACAGTTAAGGTATGTTGATGTTAAGCCGAATGTCAAGCGACAAAAGACTTACGAAATGACAACAAAGATTAACGCTTATGCGACAGGCGTAGCACATGGTATTGATCCAAAGGCTATGATTTACGCAATCAACTTCTTTGATGATCCACAGCAAGTGGTTGATGATAGTCAAGAATACATTGACTTGTATATTAACAGCGTGTTTAAGTCTAACGAAAACACCGAGGTTGTTCCTGATGGTGGAGAAGGAGAACCTAGTGTGAATAGAGAAAGACTTACACAAGACCAATCAGATCAAGAAGAAAACAGCCAAATGATAGGCGGTATGAATAAAACAAAATAACAATGCTTATTTTAT
>Ga0326514_10002804_pt1 | contig 11082 bp, 5 predicted proteins | sample 3_2548_0518_D_FD_203653 | JGI IMG/M metagenome (GOLD analysis project Ga0326514, IMG submission 203653) | Bovine rumen microbial communities from UC Davis, California, United States - 3_2548_0518 | ecosystem: Host-associated > Mammals > Digestive system > Stomach > Rumen | place: USA: California... | reverse complement strand
TGATTATCAGACAATCGTTGAGTGGTAAAAAGGAGATTACCACCATTGATGATTTACAGATCAAAACTGGCTTTGAATAGGATTTCTCTTGGGCGCAAGCGGTTCATCGTGTAACTGATGTAATTGGTGTAGATGTATCTGCGTTCGTAATCCTTGTTGCCGAAGATATTACCTACCTTTACACCAAATTCATGTTTTTTGGTGCGGTATGACACCTGCAGGTCGGAGAAATAGGTGAACGATACGGAATGGTCGTTACTATGATACATCTCGTTGGTCCATTCTATCTGCCAGTTACCTGGCATGTAGTAGCTCTTCAAAGTATGGGTAAACGAACGCAAAGCACGGCTATCCGACAACTGACTGCTGGCGAATTTCTGACAGCTGTACTGATAATGACTCTCTTCCTCGAAAGACAGCGTCTGTGCCGGGCGCAGAGAGAAACTGATGCCGCAACGATAGCTGTCGAGACGGTAAGGCAGTAGCTGCCCGCTCATCATGGTGGTGGAGCGTCGGCTCGACAGATTACCGTCGATGGCTGTAATAAACTTCATAGTGCCGAGCGATTTGCTGAGACGGCCGGAAAGCATCCATGTGGTATTGTCGCAGAACTGGCCCGACGGGCTACTATGGTAGAAAATGCCGTCCAACTGGCTGTTGTAAAGAGGCTGTTTGTCCATATATAACAAGGTGGTCTGAATATGGCCAAACAAACCTATCACAGGGTTACTGTATTCAAACTTCAGATTGCCATTCTGACTATTTTGGGCATAGAGACTGCCGATACCTGTACTATAGCTTCGGTAGCTGCTGTAAACAGGAACTGCCGTCATATCCTCTAACGAGGCGGGCTGCCAGTTGTAGTTATAGCTGGCAATAACAGCCAGTTCGCTAAGCAGCTGATAATGAATGTTTATTGTTGGCGTTAGTATGCCCTGAGTGTTGTTCTCATTACCAAAGTGGCGATTGATTAATCTGAATGGCAGCGATGCCGTAAGCTCCAGATCATTACGTTTGATATTGAATGATGGCTGCAGATACCAGCTGAACTGTTGATAGCTGTTGCGCTGTGTAGGCTGTTGATGGCAACTAAGTGCGAAACGCTCGTCATCGTAGTCAACACCTGTTTTATATGAAACATACAGTTTACCAAATAGTTTATGGCGGAATGAGGCCCCTACACGCAATTGGGTGGCATGCTGATCGATATTCTGGCTAGTACTGTCGGCCAGTAGCAGCATACCAGGCAGATAGGCGATAAAGCCACTGGCATTCAGTCGCAGCACACGGTCATTACCCAAGGCCTTCACGATTTCCAGATGGTCGCCCACCCAGCGTTCTTTGGGTGCAGCCTCTTGTCGCAGAACCTGACCGTTTGTGTATGTCGTAGCCCAGCTCTTGTCGAAATCCATATAGCCACTCAATACATTTGTAACAAACAGTTTTTCTCCATTGCGCTCATATTTCAATTCACCTTTCCATTGGCTCTGCCGATTCTCGCCATTGGCTTCCTCTGTGATGATGGCACCACCCATCACATCCGAGTAGGTGGTTTCTGAGTAGCGATTACCCTCGGTATTGTCGATAAAGCCATTGAGCTGGAACCTGATGGTGGCATCCTTACCAGCCTTACGCAGCCAGTTGGTAGCCAGCAGTCGGGAGTCGTTCATCGTATAGCGTTCCTGCATCAGGCCTGGGGCACTCAGTCCAACACTATTAATCATGCTTTTGGCACTACTGATGTCGGCGATGGTGTTTTGCAGGTCGCGTATCTCTCGTTTGATGTTTTTACCTGTATTATTCCATTTATACATCGACAGGCTCTGCATCTTACCTCCAAACATCATGGCCATCAGGCGCCCGTCGCGTAGCAGACGGTCGGTCTCGTTCTGCTGCAATGTGGTTCCCACTCCTGTCTCCACCAATCCCAGCCAGGTATTCTTGGCATCTTCTTCTAATACAAGATTCAGTGCAGCCTGGTCGGAGAATTGCACACCACGCAGGGCCTTCACCTTCTGATGGTTGGTAAGAACCTCTACATTCTTCACCTTGTTGGCATTGATATTCTCGCTGGCCAGCGAGTAGTTGTTGCCCATCAGGTTCATGCCTCCAATATAAAACTCGTTGATGGGCTTGCCCTGATACTGGATAGAGCCATCCTGCTTTACTTCAAGCCCAGGCATTTTAGCAATGACGTCGGCTATCGATCTGTCTTGCTTATGGCGGAATCCTGCCACGCTATATACCAACGTATCGCTACGTCGAACCAATCGCTTCGAGGTGGCTTTTACCTCCTTCAGCATTAGTGCCTCTTCGCGCATTTTTACGGTCTGACCATTGCGATAATCAGCTACAGCAATCGTTTTTTTCGCATAGCTGAGCAACGAGAACGATAGCCATGCCGTCTCCTTGCCTGCCTGCACCTTCAGCTCAAAGGTGCCATCCTCCTTAGTTTTGGCAAATGCCACGGGCTTATGGTTACCATCCTCGGCCACTACACTGGCCCAGCCCAACCCCTTTTTCGAACCTTCAGCAACAACACGTCCCGAAAAAGATGTTTGGGCCTCGACCACCATAGCTGTCAGCCATACCATCAATGTCAACAGAGTATATCTCATTTCTTATCTCCAGAGGAATAACTTTCGTAATAGGCACGCTTGGGCATCTGAGGCATCTTCATTGGTCTGCCCTTCTCATCATAAGTCGTGCTTTTGTGACCTTGCGATTCCATATATGCATCAGGATCGCTATCAATCAGTTCTATCAATTTATGCGCTTGTTCTGGCTTCATTTTCCTTTTCTTTGCATCACGCATGGTTATCTCACCTCCAACTTCCTGGTGGATGCCGATACAATTAATAATGAAAGCACCATCGTGATCGTAAGCTCTCAATATGAGACCTGGCAACCCACAGAGCTTCCATGGACCATCAGAGATGGGGATATCTGTGGCATAATAGGCTGTCCATGTTCTACCGTGATAATTGCAAACAGCCTTATGGCAGGGATGGTTCAAAATTGTAGTATCTCCTTCTGCCAGTTCCCAGTCCTGCCCCATGGGCTCTTGATACTGGAATAATTCTATTGAATAGTAATCCACCGTTTGATGTCGCTGACTAGGATAGTTTTTGTAGATATAGTAGTTGAATTGTGATGACTCTATCCCTTTTTCACGAACAACGCGCTGTATGCTGTTAAAATCACCGCCAATTGCTTTTAAACTATCATTTATATGCCAATAATCGTTCTTCCATCTACTATAGTACTTGCTAACACCATTTTCACCAATATCCAACCAATGTTCATCAGAATTCAACCGGGTACTCTTTTCGAAAGCCTTTGCCTGAACATCGTACACAAAGCGATAAGAAACCGTATTCAATACCTTTTGGTCAGAAATTGTTTTCTGACCAAAAGCATTGTTTCCGATGCAAAATAGAATTAATCCAATTAATAACAGCTTCATAATAATCCAGCTTTCAATAATTCATCACATTTTACTTTTTGTTTTAAAATTCCTGGGGCAAAGATAGGCAAAACTACACAAACAACCAAATTTTTCTTGGTTCAATGTGTTTCATGAAACAAGATGAAATAAATAAGGTGTCCGTAATCCGACCACCATAGCTATCAGCCACACCATCAATATCAACAGCGTATATCTCATTTCCTATCTCCAGAGGAATAACTTTCGTAATGAGCCATATTCGACAGAATCTTACCCAAATTGATAGGGCGCCCCTTTTCATCGAGCGTTGTGACATTTTGGCCTTTTGCTTTCATATATGCATTGGGATCCTTTTCTATTTCTCTTGTCGTCTCATGTACTTTTTGAGGAGTAGTTATCTTTCTATTAGAACGCATCATTGCAATAACTCCTCCTACATTCTGATAGATGCCAACACAGTTAAACAAGAACGAGTCGGAAAGGTCGTAAGCCCTGAGAATAAGCCCGGGCAACCCTGATAATTTCCAAGGACCATCAGAAATAGGGATATCTGTGGCATAAAATGCAATCCATGTTTTACCATGATAATTGCAGATTGCCTTTTGACAAGGATGATTCAAAATAATAGTATCCCCTTCTACAAAATTCCAATTCAAATCCATCGGTTCCTGATATTGGAATAAATCCATCGACGCATAATCTACAGTCTGCTGCCCTGTCAGTGGATAATTCTTGAATATGAAATAAAAGAAATTTGACGGTTCAACACCTTGCTCGTACTTCACTCGAAAGACATCATTCATTGAGCCACCAATATTGCGTATGCTATCATGGATTTGGATATTTCTCATTTGCCAGGCACTATAATAATAGCTGATGCCTTTTTTTCCAATGTCCAGCCAATGTTCATCATTTTTTTTAAGATTACTATTTTCGAGAATCTTAGCTTGGGCATCATACACGAAACGATAAGAAACCGTATCCAATACCTTTTGGTCAGAAAAGGTATTCTGACCAAAAGTGCTATTTCCGATGCAAACTAGGAATATACCTAATAATAACTGCTTCATAACGAATTTTAATTTAAAAGTTAATTACTATTATTTAATGTAGCTACATATTATCATGTCATATTGTCCAGAATTTACCATCTCGATGGTCTGAAATCTTGCGGAAACATCTTCTGGTAGAATTTGGATATCCTCTTTGTCATTTCCTAAGCTATAATTGTTAGTTGCTGCCGTTACACTTGCGTATGGCAGATAACTAATAAAGGTTACTATTGATAACAAAAACAGTCTTTTCATAAACAATCTGTTGCGTTTTTGGGTGCAAAAATAGTATAAATGAAAGTAACGACCAAATTTTTTAGTACGCAAATTGGTACGCATTTTCTTGCGTACTGTACGCAAAACCGTTAAATTTCGATGAAATGGGGATTTTTTGAAATAAAAGTATTACCTTTGCAAGCGAAAAAAGACTGTTATGAGATCATATCTATTAAAGTGCGTTATGTACATAGCCATACTGGCCATTACTTTTTCGTGTCAGGGGGAAGATTCGTCTCTTGAAAAAGAGATGTATCAAAAGCTACAAAGCATTAAAACGGCAGATAAAGCCGATGAACCTATTGCAGAATCTGACTCTTTAGCACTTTCGCTAGTTGACTATTATGAACATCAAGGCAGTAAACTGAAATTAGCTGAGGCATATTATTACGCCGGCCGTGTTTTCTACGAGCGTCGAGATTTCACAAAGTCACTACATTATTACAAGAAGGCAGTATCAGCCTTACCACATTGCGATACTCCTGATTTGGAAGGAGTGATATATAGCCAGATAGGCTATGTATTTTCGTGCCAAGACCTATCAGAAGAAGCCGTTACAGCATTCAAACAATCCTACCAGTTCTGTAAAAACCAAAAAGATACGCTCGGTATGATTTATGGCCTGAGAGATTGGGGAAAGGAGCTGGGTGACCATGGAGAATATAATGAGGCACGAAGAATACTTTTGGAGTCAATCCAATTGGCAAAAGCAAAAAAAATCGATTATTTATATTATGGCAACAAAAGCAACCTTGCAGGTTTATATTGCAAACTACAGGATTACCCAAAAGCGAAAGCAGAGATAAATGAAGCTTTGACCTGTGTATATGGCCCTGACAGCAGCGGCGTATTGGCGACTGCTGCAAGTATTTATATGACTATCGGTATGATTGATTCTGCCGAATATTACTCTAAGCAGCTATTAAAAATCGGCACAATATATGCCCGCTGCTCAGCTAATGAACGTTTGGCAGAAATTGCCCTCAAACGAGGACAAGCTAAAGAAGCATTGCATTATCTAACGGTATATAAGAAGCTTAACGATTCTATCAACGAAACAAAAAACACAGAAACCGTTGCCAAGATAAATGCACTATACAATTATCAGCGACAGGAACAAGAGAATGCAGAGCTACGTGAAAGCAATCAACGCATATACTTTTATCTTACAGTAGCTTGTTTCGTCATCCTGACGCTTGCGTTTATTTTTATTGCTGTATATTTGTACTACACCAAACACAAAGATACAAAAAGTCTGAGATCTGAAATATTAGAACAGGCAAAGAAATGGCAACAAACACAGGAAGAGAAAGCCCTATCAGAAGAAAGAAAAAAACAAATACAAGAATGTGATATTTGTAAAAAGTTCCACAACTTTGCAGATAACAGTATGACCTTTGCTCCTAACATTACCGATAAAGACTGGCAGGAATTAGAACAGGTCGTCAATACAGTTTGTCCACGTTTTACAGAGAGGCTGGAGAATCTATGTGATATCAGCGCTACTGAACGCCAAATTTGCCTGTTAAGGAAAATCGACATTGCCCCCGTAAAGGTTGCAAACTTACTCAATAAAAGCAAGCAAGCAATCAGTTCAACCCGAGAACGCCTATACGAGAAATCGTTCGGCCAGAAAGGCTCCCCCACCCAATGGGATGACTACCTACAAAGTTTATAGCCAGTAAAAGAAGAATATACAAAAGCAGCCTTATCGGACAGCTGTATGCCCAGGAATTCATTTTCGATAATTGATGGTGCAAAGATAGGATTATCGATGCCTCAAATCCAGAACATCACCAACCTATCGCGAGCCACCATCTGGCGCTGGGTTAAGAAATGCGATTGGATACATGAGGTGACACCAAAATAGCTCTACAGCATAGGGCTATTGCGCAAGAATAACTTTTTGGTCACAAAAAAGGCATAAAGAACGGGTGTTACAATTTTTTTTTGTATTTTTGCGCACGAAAAGGAAAAATTAAAAACATGAAGATTAAATTACTACTTGCTTTCGCGGCTTTCGTGCTGCAAGTACAGGCTTATAACATCCGACATATATCCAGTGGCGACGGACTGTCGGCCAGTTCGATACTCAGTATTGAGCAGCAACCCGACGGCACCATGCTGTTTGGTACCATCGACGGACTGAACTGCTACGATGGCAGTAAGGTGCGCCCAGCCACCTTGCATGCCGGACAGCGACTCTACGGTAACCTGATAGAGCATGTGCTGAACGTAGGCGATAACAACACCTGGGTGCTGACCAACTACGGACTGAACATTGTAACACCCAAAGGCCAGGAAGTGCGCTACTACCCGCAGTTTCAAGGACTAAGACGCATACGCAAAAATCCACAAGGCGACGGATTCCTGCTGACAGACGGAAAACTGAACTATATCGACAAGCGCGATGGCAGTGTGCACACCCTACCCCTGAAAGGTGTAACCCTGAGTAACGTGTGCGACTTTGCCGTTTCGAGCAAAGCATTATACTTGTTTAACCGCGATGGTATCGTGAGCTATCAGTTACGTGCCAACAACCACCACTACACCATAGGCAAAGCCAAGGTGGAACAGCGCATGCACCTGGTTACGGGCATGCCCGACGACGATACAGAATATCTGGTAACCAGCGACGGACAGCTGTACAGCTACCAGCTGGAGGCCCCCACCCTGCGGCACGAGATGTCGCTGGCCGACGAAATCAGTCGGCGAGGTTTCGTCAACGAGGTACTGCAATACAAGGAGTCGCTGATGATTGGTTTTGGCGAAGGTGGTGTGATTAAGGTGAACCGCCCGAAAGGCCGACCTGCCGAGGTGATTGACTTAGGAGTAGAGACAGGCGTGTTCTGTATGCATAAGGACCGACTGGGTGATATCGTATGGATAGGATCGGACGGCGCTGGTGTACTGATGTACAGCGACGAGCCACTGACATTACGCTCGTTTGTAAGCACCTCGCTACGTGCCGGCAAATCGTTTCCCATCCGTGCACTGCTAAAGGACGGCGAGGGCAACTTATGGATAGGTACCAAAGGCGACGGACTGATACGGGTGCCAGCATTCAGCATCTACCAGAACCCACGCCAACTGGGCGAGACCGTTTACAGAGAACAGAACAGCGAACTAACCAGCAACGTTGTGTACAAGCTGGCCAAAAGCCAGCACCCCTGGTTTTGGATCAGTGGCGGCGATGGCATCTGCTACTACTCGCAGATCACCAAAACCATACGTCCGGTACCTGCCGAGCTGCAACTGCTACAGGTGATTGACATCCGCGAGAAAGGCAATGAGCTATGGATGGCCACCTTGGGATCTGGTATCGTCAAAGCCAGCATCATCGTTGAGAACGGACAGCCACGACTGACCAACATGAAACGCTATACGGTGGATGGCGACAAAGGCTCGTCGAACTACTTCTTCTGTCTGACTTGCGACGAGCAGGGGCGCTGGTGGTTCGGCAACCGAGGCAAAGGACTCTTCACCCTTGAGAACGGGCAGCTGAAACATGTTGCACCCAACCACACCACCAAAGATCCCAGCATCAACGATGTGTTTGCCCTGCAGGCTGTGGGCGACAACCTGTGGATAGGCACCGGCATGGGTATCTTTATTCGCGACAAACAGGGTAAGAGTCGCCGACTGAGCACTGCCAACGGACTGCCTAACAACACCATACATGCTTTTACCAAAGGTACTGCGGGCGAGATATGGGCCACCACCAACGGCGGACTGGTAGAACTGTCGGCCAATGGCACCGTGCTGAAAGTATATGGCATGAACAGTGGACTGGATGTAACCGAATACTGCGATGGCGCCGCCTTTGCCAATGGCAACGAACTGTTTTTTGGCGGTATCAACGGCTTTACGGCTATTGTGAACGACACCACCGTCAAGCAGCAGGTGCACGAATTGCGCATCAGCTTTACCACACTCGACATCTTAGGCAAGCTGCAGAATATCAACGACTTTATACAAGGCGATCACGACAACCTCACCATGACACTCAACCACAGGCAGAACACCTTTGCCGTGAGTGTTGCCACCTTTAACTATCTGGAGGAGCCCTTCTACCACTATCTGTACCGACTGACTGACGACGGCGAATGGATTGATAATGGTTCGAGCAACGTCATCTCGTTCACCCAGATGGCTGAGGGCAGTCACACACTGTATGTCAAGGCCAAGAACATGATGAACGGCAAGGAAACAGCCGTATCACAGCTGCACATCTACATCAAACCGCCTTACTACCGCACCATCTGGGCATACCTTATATATATATTACTGGTCATTGCCCTGATAGCCATCTATGTGCGCCATTGGTATGAGGACCAGAAACTGCACCAACAGATGCAGCTGACCCGACTGGAGCAGCAGCACCAAGACGAACTGTATGAAGAGAAACTGAAGTTCCTGACCAATGTGGTACACGAACTGAACACGCCTCTGACCTTGATTTACGGTCCCTGCGAGCGTATATTGTCTTACACCAAAGCCGACGAGTTTGTGAGGAAATACATCGGTAGGGTGATGCAGAACCTGGGACGCCTGAACAGTCTGATACAAGAGGTGATCGATCTGCGTCGTGTGACCACAGGCCACCACGAAATCAGCTGGCGACGCGTGGATGTATCGGCAGTGGTGAGCGACTATGCCAATGCCTTTACCGAGATGGCCGAACGCAGTGGCATCAGCTACGAACAGGAGATAGAACCCGGCTTGATACAGACATCCGACGACAAGGCCCTGAGAAGCATTGTGGGCAACCTGATATCCAACGCCTTTAAATACACCAAGCGTCAGGGCACCATCAAAGTAAAACTCACCCAGCAGGCGGGCGGACTGCTGTTCTCGGTATATAACTCCGGACGGGGTATTGCACCTGAGGACAGAGAGCGCATTTTTGACTACTACACCGTGTTCGACAGCGTAGAAGAGAGTCCGAATGCCGGTCAGACTTCGCGTAACGGCATCGGCATGGCCATCTGCTATAATCTGACCAAGCTGCTGGGCGGACGGATAGAGATTGACAGCGAGGTGGGACAGTATGCCCAGTTTAATGTATATCTGCCCGAACAGCCACTCCCCGAAGGGGTGAGCGACGAGGTGGTGACATCGGCCAAACAGACCGACGACACGACGCTGGTTGTGCCGCAGACTGTGGGCACCACCAACAAACCAGCTCGTCCACTGCCCAAGATGGCCGGTGACAGAACACCTACCATCCTGACGATTGACGACAACCAGGAGATGCTCGACCTGCTGGCCGACTGCCTGTCGGACTATCGGGTGCTGACAGCCCTGAATGCCGAACAAGGCATGGCCTATCTGAAGGAAGAAACCCCCGACCTGATTATTACCGATATCATGATGCCGGGTACCGACGGACTGGACTTTACACAACAGGTAAAGCGCAACAAGCACACCATGCACATACCGCTGATTATCCTATCGGCCAAAACATCAGAAGAGGAACGTATCGAAGGTTTGGACAGTGGTGCCGACGTGTATATCAGCAAGCCCTTCAGCATCAACCTGCTGCAGGCCACCGTGGTACGTCTGTTAGAAAACCGCAACGTGCTGCGCGAATATTATAATTCGGCAGCATCGGCCTATGTATATGCCGGTGGCAACCTGATTAGTAAGGAGAACCAGAGTTTTGCCGACGAGGTGACCAAGGTGATCGACGAGCACCTGACCGACACCGAACTAACCCCAGAGACATTGGCGGAACTGATGAGTATCAGTCCGCGCAATCTCTATAGGAAGTTCAGTGATGCCAATATGCCGACACCTAAGGATTATATCAAGACCTATCGTATTAATGTGGCCGCAAGATGGCTGACCACCACTAATACCACTATTCAGGAAATCATCTATAAAACGGGCTTCAACACGCGCTCACAGTTCTATACTGAGTTCCGAAAGCATTTTGGTATGACACCTAAAGAGTATCGAGAGCAACAGCTTCGAGCAGTACACAACCACTAACGTGGGTACCCAGATCGATGGCCGATGTGTTGCGAGCCCAGTTACTGCCAATCAGGTACTGGGTTTGCAGACCTTTTTCTTTCAGCACCTCGGCATTGTGCTTCAGATAAGCCACAAAACGGGTCTTATCGCTTGCATCGAGCTGGGGCTCCTGAATGAGCAAAGTGAAGTAGCGCACAAAAATGCCCTTGAACAGGCCGCCATCACCCGTTCCCTCGTCCTTGAGCACACTCTCGGTGAGGTCGCTCAGGCTCGACAGGGTGTAAGACGAAGCACGTACGGCATCGCGCAGATACAGGGTCTCACCTGTAA
>Ga0326514_10002803_pt1 | contig 11089 bp, 11 predicted proteins | sample 3_2548_0518_D_FD_203653 | JGI IMG/M metagenome (GOLD analysis project Ga0326514, IMG submission 203653) | Bovine rumen microbial communities from UC Davis, California, United States - 3_2548_0518 | ecosystem: Host-associated > Mammals > Digestive system > Stomach > Rumen | place: USA... | reverse complement strand
AGAGGACCGGTATCCCCGCTGGACATCGCTCAATCGCTGTCCAGCTTGAGGACGGCCATGAAGGCCTCGGTGGGGACCTGGACGGTGCCCAGGTTCCGCATCTTCTTCTTGCCCTCTTTCTGCTTCTCCAGCAGCTTCTTCTTGCGGGTGATGTCGCCGCCGTAGCACTTGGCCAGCACGTCCTTGCGCATGGCCTTGACGGTCTCCCGGGCGATGATCCGGCCGCCGATGGCCGCCTGGATAGGCACCTCGAAGAGCTGGCGGGGGATATTTTCCTTCAGTTTCTCGCACAGTCTGCGGGCACGGGGATAGGCCTTGTCCTTGTGGGCGATGAAGCTCAAAGCGTCCACACCGTCGCCGTTGAGGAGCAGATCCACCTTCACCAGCTCGCTGGGACGGTAGCCGGAGAGCTCATAGTCCAGGGAGGCATAGCCCTTGGTGTTGGCCTTCAGGGTGTCGAAGAAGTCGTAGATGATCTCGTTGAGGGGCATCTGGTAGTGGAGCTCCACCAGATGGGTGTCCAGATACTGCATGTCCTTGAACTCGCCCCGGCGGTCCTGGCACATGGGCATGATATTGCCCACGTAGTCCTGGGGCGTGATGATGGACACCTTCACATAGGGCTCCTCGGCGTGCTCGATGGTGCCGGGATCGGGGTAGTTGTGGGGATTGTCCACCCGCACCATGGTGCCGTCGGACTTATAGACGTTGTAAATGACGCTGGGCAGAGTGGTCACCAGATCCAGGTTGAATTCTCGCTCCAGACGTTCCTGGATGATTTCCATGTGGAGCATGCCCAGAAAGCCACAACGGAAGCCGAAGCCCAGGGCCACAGAGGATTCCGGCTCGAAGGTCAGGGAGGCGTCGTTGAGCTGGAGCTTTTCCAGGGCGTCCCGCAGGTCGGGATACTTGCTACCGTCCTCGGTATAGATGCCGCAGTAGACCATGGACTGAGCGGGCCGGTAGCCGGGAAGAGGCTCGGCTGCGGGACGGTCAGCCCCGGTGATGGTGTCGCCCACCTGGGTGTCCTTCACGTTCTTGATGCTGGCGGTGAAATAACCTACCTCGCCGGCCTGGAGGGCCTCGGTGGGCTCGTTGCCCAGGGGCTTGAGATAGCCGCACTCCAGCACTGTGTACTGGGCGCCGCTGGCCATCAGCCGAACCGTCATGCCCCGACGCAGGGTGCCTTCCATAATGCGGAAGAGAACCACCACGCCCACATAGGGATCATACTGGCTGTCGAACACCAGGGCGCGGAGCGGGGCGTCGGGATCGCCGGTGGGGGCGGGCACGTTGTGCACGATGTCCTCCAGCACGGCGTCGATGTTCAATCCCAGCTTGGCGGAGATCTCCGGTGCTTCCAAAGCGGGCAGGCCAATGATGTCCTCCACCTCCTGCTTGGCCTTCAGGGGGTCGGCGGCGGGCAGGTCGATCTTATTGAACACAGGCAGGATTTCCAGATCGTGTTCCATGGCCAGGTACGTGTTGGCCAGGGTCTGGGCCTCCACGCCCTGGGTAGCGTCCACCACTAGCACGGCGCCCTCGCAGGCCGCCAGAGAGCGGCTGACCTCGTAGTTGAAGTCCACGTGACCCGGCGTGTCAATGAGATTCAGGGCGTAGGTCTGGCCGTCCCGGGCGGTGTAGAACAGGTGGACGGCACGGGACTTGATGGTAATACCTCGTTCCCGTTCTAGGTCCATGTTGTCCAGGAGCTGATTCTCCATGTCGCGCGCAGCCACGGCATTGCACTTCTCCAGCAGGCGGTCGGCCAGGGTGGATTTACCGTGGTCAATATGAGCGATGATGGAGAAATTGCGGATTTTGGATTGATCAAACATAACGTTACCTCGATCGGACGGGATTTACTGCAGACCGGACAGATGCTTCACGGTCCGCTCATCGGTATTGTGGAACACCTGGGCGGCGCTTTGGCCCAGGCCGGGATAGTCGGTGGTCAGCGTCTGACCGGAAACAGGCGGCATAGCGCTCTCATCGCAGGCGGCCAGCGCCCGGAGGTAGCGGATCCGCGCATCGTTCATGTCGGCATCCACCAGGCCGGCGTCAAAAGCGGCACTGCCCAGGGCGAAGAAGTCCTCGCTGGCGCCGGAGCGGCGATAGAGCTGCCGTAGCAGCTGGTACAGGGCGCCGCTGAGATAGTCCCCGGCGGCGGTGATGGCGCTCCGGGAACCGGTCTTGCCCAGTAGATCGAAGAGGACGTTTGCGGTGTTCACCACCAGCTTTTTCTGCAGGGTGGCCAGGATGCTGCCCTTCAGCGAGCCCTTTTCGGCGGTGGAGTCATAGAGATCGTCGGCTCCGATGATGGCACCGTCCCGGCTCAGTGTTCGGCCCAACAGATAGTCCGCTGACACACGGTAGAAGTCGCAGGCCTTCACCACGAAGCCCAAGCCCGGCTCACGGATGCCGTTTTCATAGTGGCTCAGCAACGCCTGGCTGATGCCCAGCGCCGCGGCGGCCTTCCTCTGGGACAGGCCCTTCTCCTGTCGCAGCAGGCTCAGGGTGCGTGAAAAATCGGTGGACATATGGCGATTCCTTCTCTCTAAAATACAGAAAGTAGAATTTTTGGTGTACGGGAAGCTCATTATACCGCAATTAATACGAAAAGTAAACCGGGAATGCGGCTATCGACAAACTTTTACTTGACGGAAAAGGGAAAAAACGGTATCATACCGTTTGTAACATTTTTGTAACTATTGGTGGGAAAGCCCATGAGTCAAGAGATCGCACCCGCCGGCCGGTCCCGGCTGCAGCCGCGGGAGAACAAGTTCATAAAGGTACACTCCGGCGAGAGGACGCCGGGTCGGCGAGAACGCGCCGAGGAGAGCGGGAGCCGTAGCCGGGTGGCGGAGAAGACCCGCAGCAATCATTTCCCGGAGTCGGAGAATCCGGCCGTACAGATGCTCCTGTTTCTGCGGGGCTGCCTGCCGGCCATGGGGTCGGCGTTCCGGGAGAGGTTCCTGCGCCGACGGAAGAGATCCGCCCGCTCCAGCGCCAGGGTGCGGGGCTGGGCGGAGGAGCTGTCCATCCACCCGGTGGCTTTCCTGGCAGGAGCCATGCTGGTGGCTGCGGCGGCGGTGGCGCTGTCGCTGTATACGGTGGGCACTGCCGTGGCCTACAACGGCACTGACCTTGGCGTAGTGTCCAGCCGAAGCGCCGTGGACAAGACGGTGATGGCCGTTCAGGCGGCGACCCGCCGGGTCCTGGGTGACAACGAGTACAGCCTGGACAGCTCCAAGCTGGAGAGCCACCGCAAGCTGGTGGCCCGCCGGGAACTGGAGAGCCGGGAGGAACTGCAGCAGCGGCTGACTGACGCCGTGGGCATCATCGATTACGGCTACGTGCTCTACGTGAACGATGAGCCGGTGGCTGCCACCCACTTCCCCGGCGCGCTGGAGGAGCTGCTGGAGCAGATGAAGATCGGCTACGTGTCCCGGAGCACGGTAGAGAGCTACTTTGTGGAAAACGTGGAGGTCCGGGAGGAGTATGTGAACCGAACCTACATGATGAACCTGGGCTACATCGCCGAGCGGCTCTACTCCACCAAGAGCGACGAGGTCACCTACACGGTGACGGAGGAGGACACATTCTACGACATCGCCGACAAGTACGACCTGACGCTGGCCCAGCTGCTGACCATGAACCCTGGATACGACGCCATGTCCCTGCGCGCCGGCGACGTGCTGACGGTATCCCAGGCGGTGCCCTATCTGACGGTGGTGGACGTGGAGCGCCAGAGCTACGTGCAGGACGTGCCCTACGGCGTTCAGTACCAGGACGACCCGGATATGTACCAGGGCGACTTCGAGGTGCTGTCCTCCGGCGAGTTCGGGAAGGCGGACATCACCGCCAACGTCACCTACGTCAACGGCAAGGAGACGGGCCGCCAGGTGGTGGCCACGGCCACCCTTGCCCAACCGGTGGACGAGGTCCGCCTGCGGGGCACCAAGGAGCGGCCGTCCTGGTTCCCCACCGGCGTGTTCCGCTGGCCCTGCAGCGGCGTCATCACCTCGTATTTCGGCGGACGGTATACCGGTATCTCCGGCGCCTCCACCTATCACGAAGGTATCGACATCGCCAACGGCTACGGTACGCCCATCTACGCCTCCGACGGCGGCACGGTGTCCCTGTCCGGCTGGTACGGCGGCTACGGATACGTGGTCATCATCGACCACGGCAACGGCTACGAGACCTATTACGGCCACTGCAGTTCCCTGCTGGTCAGCTCCGGTGAGCACGTATATCAGGGCGAGCTGATCGCCTACATGGGCGCCAGCGGTGTGGCCAGCGGCACCCACTGCCACTTCAGCATCGTCCAGAACGGCACCTTCGTGGACCCGCTGAACTATCTGGAATAACGAAAAATCTCCCGCCCGAAAGGGCGGGAGATTTTTCGTGATGGCTGCGGCGCTCAATCGAACAGGCTGGCCTGGTCGGGCAGGTCGAACCGGCCGATCTGGCGGAACTGGCGGGCGTTCTCCTCGGTCAGCGCGTCGGTGATGGCCATCTTTCGGATGATGTTTTTCACCGTTTCGTCCAGACCGGTGCCCTGGCGGTAGTCGGCGGGGAAGATGAAGTCCACCCGCCGGCGGGTCAAAAGCTCCTCCACCGCCTGGCGGTTGCTGTCCTGATACACGGCGATGGCCTGACCGCCGTAGGCCCGGGTCATCTTCATGCAGGGCACGTCGCTGAGTCCGTCCCCAATGTAGATCATGTTGGTGAAGGGGACGCGGCGGCTGTCGTCTGGCATGGAGCTGTTGAGGCGGCGGTCGTCGCTGACATCCAGGACACCTTTGTTGATGCGGTAGATGAACTGGGTCTTGTTGGTGAAGTTCACGTCCAGCTTGGGCCAAGAGGCCAGGCCCGCCTCGTTATAGAGGAACTCACAGGCATAGACCATCCGGAACTCGTGGCAGATGCCGCTGCCCTCGATGATTTCCGCCAGGCCGGAAGAGAGCACGTAGTGCTCGATCTCTACCCCCAGACTCTCGCCGAAGGCGTTGATCCGGCCGAACCACTCCCGCACGCCGGGAAACAGCTGGATGGACCGGCCACATTCGATGAGGAATTTCCGGTCCAGGCGGATGTCCCGCTTGCGGCACTCCTCGATCATGGTGTACATATAGGCCAGCAGGCCGTCCATGTGGTTTTCCCGGCCGAAGTCGTTGGCGATCTGCCAGAACTGGGGCGGCGTCATGCCCAAAGCGGGAATGAAGGCGTAGTCCTCCATGTCGGTGGTGCAGAGGGTCTTGTCAAAGTCGTAGAGCAGGGCGATGATGGGCTTCATACAGGTCTCCTTCTCAGAGAAAAAGCGGCTCCGCAGAGCCGCTTTTTCGCATGATATCCGTCAATTCTCGCCGGTATAGTTGCGGCCAAACTTCAGCTGGTCCAAGCTCAGCTTGAAATCGCTGGGGAAGACGGTGGTGTCGCCGGAAACAGGCTCGGCGGGCTTGTCCTCTTCCTTCTTCTCCTCCTCGGGAGCGGGCTCGGCGGGCTTGTCGTCCTCCTTCTTCTCCTCCTCCTCGGGAGCGGGCTCAGCAGGCTTGTCGTCCTCCTCGGAGAAGCCCTTGATGATGTCCTTCTCAATGGTGGCAACGGTCTCATCCAGACCGGGCTTCTCCTCGGTGGCGGGCTCCTCTTCCACGGGCAGCTCCGGCAGGGCCCGCAGGAATTCGGCCTGCTGGATGCACAGCTCGCGGCTGCGGGTCAGGAATTCGCGCAGAGCCTCCTGGGCCATGGCCAGACGCTTCTCGGCCTGACGGGTCTGCTCGTCCAGATCGGCGATCTGGCGGGTGGCCTCTTCCCGGGCCTCGGTGAGGATCTGGGCCTTCTCGGCCTCGGCCTCCTGCACCAGTTTGGCGGCCATTCTCTGGGCGGCCAGCAGGGTGGAGCGCATGGCGTCCTCGGTGGCGCGATATTCCTCCACCTTTTCGGCCAGCACCTTCAGCTTGCCCTTGAGGGTGGAGTTCTCCTTATAAAGAGAGGTGTAATCTTCGGTCAGCGTGTCCAGAAACTCGTCCACCGCGGCCATATTGTAGCCGCCGGTGCCGAACGATGCCTTGGGAAAACCCTTACCGGAAACTTCCTGCGGTGTCAGCATTCTTTATCCCTCCAATATATTATCTCTGCGCTATTACAGATACAGGCCGTTGTTCTCCAGTTCGTCGATCAGGTCGCCCATGATATCCACGGAGTAGGGGGTGATGATGTAGGTGTTGGCGGCAACCTTCTTGATCTTGCCCTCGCCGGCATAGGCCACGCCGGACAGGAAGTCCACCAGGCGGCGGGCGATGTCCTTGTTGGTGGACTCCAGGTTCAGCACCACGGTGCGCTTCTCGCGCAGGTGGTCGGCGATCTCGGAGGCGTTCTCAAAGCGCTCGGGCTTCACCAGGACCACCTTCAGTTGGGCGGTGGCGTGGATGTTCACCACCTTGTTGTGCCGGTCCTCGCTCTTGCGCTCCTCTTTGCGGTCCTCAAAGGGCGTCTTCTTGGGCTCGGGCTGCACAAACGCTTCATCTTCGTATTCGTCCTCATCTTCATAGGGACGGATGACCTTTTTGATCTCGTCCATCAAGCTCATAACGAAAGCCTCCTGAAAAGAATTATTTGTTGTAATTTCTGGCGCCGAAGATCGCCGTGCCAAGGCGGACCATGTTGCTACCGGCCCGGATGGCGTCGGCGAAATCGCCGCTCATACCCATAGAGATATATTCCCATTTATTATCATACATTTTTTTGCTTATGTCAACAAAAAGGGAATATACTTTCTCAAAATATGCGGTATTTTCCCCGGGAAACCGCGCTGCAGGCGGTATGGTCATCAGGCCGCGGCACCGTATGTGGGGCAATTGTGCCGCCAGCTCCGCTGCGCCGTACAGCTCCTCCGGGGAGAAGCCGCTCTTGGCCGCCTCGCCGCCGATGTTCACCTCCAGCAGAATATCCTGCACCAGGTCCATCTGCTGGGCGGCCTTTTCGATCTCCCGCAGCAGGGGCTCGCTGCCGGCGGACTGGATGAGGGACACCTTGCCCACCACCTGGCGGACCTTGTTGCGCTGCAGGTGGCCGATGAAGTGGACCGGCGCGCCGTCATAAGCGCCCTCCGGCAGCTTGCGCAGCAGTTCCTGCACCCGGTTCTCCCCCAGGGCGTCTATGCCGGCGGCGATAGCCTGCCGGCAGGCCGCGGCGTCGTTCATCTTGCTGGCGCCCACCAGAATGATATCGGCACCGGTGCGGCCGCTCTCACGGGCGGCGGCGTCGATCTCGGTGCGGAGGCGGGCGATGTTTTCCGCGATGCTCATGGTGCAATCTCCTCCTCTCACCGGACCACCACGCCGTTCTCCAGCTTGTTGGCGGTGATGATCACCTCGTCCCCGGAGCGGAGGATGGCGGAGCCGGAGGCCTCCCGTGTGGGCTCCACCAGCGTGTAGCCGTTGCCCTGATAGATTACCGATACCGGCTTGAACCGGGCGCTGACGCCCACCACGCAGAAGACGCCCGTCTGCCCATCCTCGTCCAGCCGCAGCGCAGTGGAGGGGATCCGCAGACCGTTGTAGGAGGCCAGGATCAGCTCGGCAGCCTGGTGCCGCAGCTGCGTGGTCTGGGCCAGATACTCGCTGCAGGAGAGAACCACGGCCACCCGGCCGTCCTCCGGGGTGCTGACGGAAACCACCGTGACGGGGGCATCCTGGGACATGCCCTTGGCAAGCCGCAGGATGGCGCGCTGGCCCGGTTGCAGTCGCTGCGCGGCCTCCTGGTCCACGGCGGCGGCATAGTACCAGGTGTCGCCGTAGATCAGCTTGCCTACGTTGCCGTTGTTCTGGCCGGCCGTGATGTTGTCCAGCCGGGAGGGGGTGAGACCCGTGAGGAAGTCGGCGGTAAGCACGCCCTCATAACCGTCGCAGACGGCAGAATAGGTGCCGGAGCGGGGGGCCTCGATGGCATTGGCTCCGGTGAGGGAGGCACGGAGGGAGGCAATCTCCTGCTCCACGGCGGAGATGCTCCGCTGGACCTCCTCGGCAGAGTCGTAGGAGTGGCTGCTCTTGAGCACCGCCGCCTTCAGGGCGGACACGTCGGCGGAGGAGTAGTCCCCGCCGGAGAGCGCCTGCCGCAGGGACAGGATGTGGCCGGTGATGGAGCTGTCCAGCTTCAGGGCGGCGTCGGCGTCCAGGTAGGAGGTGAGGGCAAACTCCAGCTGTTGGAGCTGCAGCTCCAGGTTGTTGATCTCCGTCACCGTGTTGAGAGCCTCGTCACTGTCGTAGGCCATGGCCACGGTCTGATGGGCGCCCACGCGCTCTCCTTCCCGCAGGGAGTGGGTGACGGTAGCGGCGTCAGAGTGGAAAGTCTCCTCCTCCCGCACCAACCAGCCGGTCATGGGGATGCTGTCCTCGGAGGAGGCCTGGTAGGTGAGGGTGGTGGAGAAAGGATTGGTGAAGTAGCGGTAGATCTGTACGCCGAAGTACAGCACTACCGCCGCCAGAATGACGCCGGAGAGGACCTTGAAGGCGGAGGAAGATTTCATAGCGTTACCTCTTCAGTTCTCCTCTGCCTCCGACCGAGAAACGGGACGCAGAGGGACAATGGTGGAGATCGCATGCTTGTAGATCAGTCGCAGACTGCCGTCCGTGTCCAGAACGGTCACGAAGCAGTCAAAGTCGGTGATCACGCCCCGCGGCTGGAAGCCGTTCACCAGAAGCACAGTGACGGGCACCCACTGCTTGCGGACGCGATTGAGGAAGATCTCCTGCAGGTTGTTTGTCTTTTTCGTATCGTCTGCTCCTTTGCGGTTTTGTGCAGGCGATATGCTTGTATCATCGCCCGCCGGGATTAGGATAACCCTTCGGCGGTGAGGATTTCTGTCACTTTTTGGAGGGCGGCGGGGAAATCGGGGATTTTTCCCCAGGTGATCCAATGGATGCGGGGATTGCGCCGCAGCCAGGTCAGCTGGCGCTTGGCATATTGCCGGGACCGGAGCTTGACCTCCTCCACGGCCTCCGCCTCGGTGCGCTGGCCCCGCTCCACCGCCAGGAACTGTTTATAGCCGATGGCCTGGAGGGCGGTAGCGTCCGGGGAAAGACCGGAGGAGAGCAGAGCGCGCACCTCCTCCAGGAGACCCTGCTCCACCATGCGGTCTACGCGGGCGTCGATCCGATCCCGGAGGACCTGCCGGTCGGCGAAATCCAAACCGATGGTGACGGCGTCGTACCGGGGAGGCTGCTCCCGGGTGCGGCGGTCGTGCTGGGTGATGGTCTCCCCGGTCTCCTGCCAGACCTCCAGCGCCCGGATGATGCGCTTTTCGTCCTTGAGATGGAGCTTTGCGGCGGCGTCAGGGTCGATCTGCCGCAATTCTTCCAGCAGAGCGGCGGCGCCTTCGCGGGCCATCCGCTGCTGCAGAGCCGTGCGGATCTCCCCGCCCTGCTGTCCCTCGGCGAAGGCGGTGCCCCGGACCAGGGCGTCCAGCCACAGCCCGGTGCCGCCCACCAGAACGGGCAGCTTGCCCCGTCGGAGGATATCCTGCACGCAGGGGTCGGCCGCGGCGACGTACCGGGCCACGGACCAGCTCTCGGCGGGGTCCGCCACGGCGATCATGTGGTGGGGGACGCCCGCCATCTCCTCCGCCGTGGGGGCGGCGGTGCCGATGGTCATTCCCCGGTAGATCTGCATGGAGTCCACGGACACCACCTCGCCGTCGAAGCGCTTGGCGATGGCCACGCCCATTTTCGTTTTTCCACTGGCCGTGGGGCCCACGACGCAGACGACATGGGGCGTCACGATCCGTCTCCTTCTCTGCTCTTGCGGTAGAGGGCGAATTGGCCCACGCCGCAGATCAGAAAGCCGATGCCGCAGGCCAGCCAGACGCCGCGGGAGATCCCGCTGCCGGTTTTGGAACAATACAGGGCCAGATTTCCCAGACCGACGATAAGATAGCCAGCGGACAGCCAGGCGTTCCAGGTGCAGGGGGCGCTATCCTTTTTCTTCATGATGTTCCTCTCTTTTATGCCCGCTTGAACATCTTCTCAATGTCGTACCGGGTCAGCCGGTACTTCACCGGCCGGCCGTGGGGGCAATACTGGATGACGCCGGACTGCACCTTGTCCACCAGGACCCGCATTTCGGCGGGGTTGGTGTCCATGCCGGCCTTGATGGCGCTCTTGCAAGCCATGGTGTGCAGCAGCTCGTCCCGGGCGGCGGCGGGATCGGCCCGGCCCAGCGTCAGCTTGCGGCACAGCTCCTCCAGGGTGGCGGGCGCGTCCTCCGCCCGGATATCCGCCGGGATCTCCCGCACCAGCAGGGTGCCGCCGCCGAAATCCTCGCAGGCGAAGGCGAACTCACGCAGCAGGGACAGATTGTCCAGGGCCGCGGCGTACTCGTCCGCCTCCAGGGTGACGGTCAGGGGCATCAGCAGCGCCTGGGCCATGAGTGGCTCCGTGTTCTCTTTCAGCTTGTCGAAGCGGATGCGCTCGTGGGCGGCGTGCTTGTCGATGAGCCACACGTCGCCGCGCTCGGACTCGCAGATGATGTAGGTCTTCAGCACCTCACCGGCGATGCGCCAGGGGGCCTCGGCCACCGGCTCGATGGACTCCTGCACCGGCTGCGGCGCCTCCGCCGCCGGCTGCGGGTTCGGTTTCACCGGCTCTGGCTTGACCGGGGGCGGGGTGATGTGGTAGGTGAAGTTCCGATCGCCCTGCCGCACAGCGCCCAAGAAGCTCTCGCCGGGCTTTTCCGCCACGTCCCGGACGGTGAGCAGGTCGGAGTTGTCGGATGCCTTTGGCCGGGCGGTGAAGGAGCCCACCGGCGTCCTGTCGGCGGGGAAGGCGGGCTTTTTTTCCGGGGCGGACTGGGCGCGGTATTGCTCCGCCGTCATGGTGCGGTAGAAGGATGGGGCCTCCTTTGCCGGGGCGGCGGGCTTGTTCTGTGCGTTGAGGGCGTCCAGCACGGTGTAATACACCGCGTCGAACACTGGCTTGTCGAAGGCGAATTTCACCACCGTCTTGGCCGGATGGACGTTTACATCCACCAGGGCGGCGGGCAGGGAGACGTGGAGGACGCAGCCGGGGAACTTGCCCTTCATAATTTG
>Ga0326514_10002801_pt1 | contig 11090 bp, 8 predicted proteins | sample 3_2548_0518_D_FD_203653 | JGI IMG/M metagenome (GOLD analysis project Ga0326514, IMG submission 203653) | Bovine rumen microbial communities from UC Davis, California, United States - 3_2548_0518 | ecosystem: Host-associated > Mammals > Digestive system > Stomach > Rumen | place: USA: California... | reverse complement strand
ATTGCATCTCATCCATATTCTTCTTTTATTATCTTTGTACTAAAGCCGCACGATCCTCACAGACAGCGCGGCGCGTTGGGTATATAGTATCCAAATTCTGAGAGGTCTCAAAGTCCGGCCAAACATTGACACGAACCTCGGGGAAAGGATACGCTTATCCTCTATTAGTTCATTGTATCCTTCATTTTCTTATACTATAATTAGTACGGCTCTTTCAAATCTGCTAATGTTGTCTGGATATTTTCAAACAATCCACACTCATCTCTCATATCACCAGAATACCAGACTTCAGTAACCTTTATGTTCTTTATTTCAGTTCTAAATTGTTCTCCTGAAATCTTTGATGTAACGTATTGAGTCATAAGTGCATAGACTTGTTCTACATAGGGACCTATGCATGCCATTCTTTCAATTTTAGCTTTTTCCATATCTTATTGTAATTTAAATTCTATTTTAGTGAAATACAGGAAAACAGTATATTCTATCTCAAATATTTTCTCCGTTAATCCCACTCTCCGTCACTATCTGTATTTGTAATTTTCTCATTATTTGTTTTCTCATCTATTTCTCTATAGATTGTACTTGACAGTGTATCAAGAAGATTGTCTACAGTTGCAACAGTGTACAAATGACTATCATCCTTCACAAATCGTTTTAACGAAACAATATCAGCATTATCGCCCAAAGCTATAGCATATTTGTCAGCTAATGAAAAGAATCGATTATTGTCAAGTAATGCAATTCCGGTGTCGTAATCGTCTGTTGGACAACCATCAGACAGTAAAATGATGCAAATATCTTCTCCTACAACGGAATATTTACCTAAAGCGATATCCAACGCTTCGCATGCAGTGCCAAGAGGTGTCATACCATTAGCCTTCAACTCTTTCCATCCAAAGTCCATTACAGGTTTAGGTGATTCATACATCCATTGAGCAGTTTTCCCGAAAGTCAAAACAGCCAAGTCTATTTGTCTTCCATCAAAAGCTGCTCCCTGGAGACTAACGAGGATATTACTCATAGCATCATTTAGAGCACCTATCTTAGTACCCTCCATGCTACCAGATGTGTCTAGAAGAATAAAGAACTTCATGTTATATTAACTTAACAAGTCTTGCTATTATTAAAATATTAAGTAATAATGATATTGCTAAACCAATGATAGTAATGAGTAACATCCTGTTGGATTTCTTATTTGCAACTAATATCTGAGAAGTTGAGCTTGTTATTTTGGATTCCAAATTCTGGCCTATTGAAACAGTCGCCTGCGTATTTGCATCCACTGTCCTAGAGAAGTGGGCTAATGCAGATTCGATACTGCCTTGCAACTCTACTAATACTTTTTCAATCCTAGCAGTAAGATTGTTGTATTTCTCCAATAATGATTCCATCTCCATTTTCACGTTGTTCATAGAGTCCACATATTGGTTAACACTATTAGAGAAATCTGTAGCTATATGAGTCATTGCAGTTTTATGATTATCAGAAGACTCTGTTATTGCTTTGTCATAACATCCCAACAACTCATCTACAGCTGTTTTAAATCCTGCAATTATGTTTGATGCCTTTTCGATTTCCTTTGCAGTCGCTTCACGAGCCTTGTTTATGTTGGCCTCCATTTCAGCAGTCAACTCTTTCTCACTATTATTAAGAGTCTTTGTAAAATCATCATTAGCTATTTTGCAAGCCTTACTAAAGTCCTCCTTGATATCTTTTGTAGCTTGTTCCAAAGAACTGATACGAGTTTGAAGTGCCTTGAAAACAACATCAGCTTTGTCTGACACCTCTGTACTTGCAAAACTTTTGCTATTCTGAATGTCTGTTAGAACATTCTTCAGTTCTTGATAGATGTCAGTAAAGTCCTTGGTGAGAACATTCAATTGTGCTTTTGCGCCCTCATACGCACTAACTGTTCTTTCGACTTGCTGCCTGGCAGATTCGATACTCTGTAGTTTTTGCTCTAAACTTGAAAGAGACTTTAAAATTTCTTGTGAATCCATATTTCAATATATTTTATTTCGTATAATTACCTGAGAAAGTATTAACCCAATTGAGGTGACCAGTTAATTCTGCCTGTAATTCAAGCTCTTCGAAGTGCTTAAAGTCATCGTCAGAGGCAATATTTCTACCCTTTGCATTCAATTCTGTTTTAAATCTAGCGATGCCTTTATAAAATGAATCATCATTCTTTTCCTGTTCCTTGAAAGCAAGATACCCCTCAATAAAGCTACTTTCCAATTCTTCTCTCATATTCTTGTTGCTACCAACCTTTAAAGCTAGTAAACAATAGACGTTTAAGAAACAAAGTGCTGGATTGGTATCAGTTGTACCACGTCGTATCAGCCTTACAGCACCTTGCAAATGTTTTATATTATCCTTTGGTGAGCCTGATACACCGATAACATCACTATCAACGACCCTCATGTATTTATAGAGGATATCAAATGATGATATGCGTCCTCTGTCTGTCTCGTCCAACAAAGAGAAGTCTTCATCGTTATCAGTTTTATATCCTTCACGTGCATACTTTGAGTTAAAGTAATAATAGATTTCATCTTTCAAGTCTTCATTGATTTCTTTCCAATCCTTGGTGTCATCAATACCTACTAGACAGAAATTTCGCATGTCATCTATAGCCCGCTTACGCTTTAAGGCAACTTTGTCATAAATAAATTCTGTCAAGTAGCCCAGACATTTGTGAATCTCATTTTGTCCCTTACGGACACTGGCTTTTTCCACTTCATTTTCGGCTCTTTCCTCTGAGTAATACCTCATAAGAAAATCTTTTAGTCGGTTATAATATGAACCATTTGACTTTCTCGTAGAAAGAATTCTAAATGTTCGAGTAGAATAATCCTGCGTAAAGTCATCAATAAGGCCAATAATGCACATACGATAGATGGCCTTGGCAATATCTGCATATGAATCATCTACATATGATATCAGTGTTACTACCTCTGTACCAGGTTTTGAATTAAGGACGACATCAAGGAATCCCTTTGCTGGTTTATGCGCATTTGGTTTGTCCTTCTTGTCATTCCCAATAAAATATTCAAGATCCATTTCGCTCCAGAGATAATACATTTTCTTTTTTTCTTCATATTCTCCTTTAAAGTTGTTGTCGAAAAAGAACATGACTGTATTATAATCTGAACCTTGATATTCCAAATTCTCTTTAGGTATTCTTATCTTAATAGATTTTAGATAATCTTGTAAGTCTTTGTTATACAAGAATCCACGATGATTCCAATCTACATATCTTAGGACACAATCATTGTATTTTGAACATTGGTTACATGTCCAAGCTTGACGTACCCCTTGTGCATCTTTATTGTCTGTATTACATTTCACACGGACAATATCGCTTAATGGATTACAACGGTCTATATATTGCTCATCAATTTGAGCATTATATGCCTCTAATATCTCCATTAGATCTTTTTCTCTAAACCATTTCCCTCTTATTATTGTCCATGGCATACCGACTTTAGAGCATCTATTATTGACTCTGGCAAGGTGGTAATCAGACATAAGAATTACAGACAATGCCATTTTGCGATCCCTTCCTGCACGTCCTGCCTCTTGGACAAAACTTTCCAAGGAACTGGAGTAATTCATATTGACAGTATAACGGACATTAGGTTTGTCGATGCCCATTCCAAAAGCCTTTGTTGCGACCATAATTGGTAACTCATCGTCCCTAAACCGTTTCATAAATTCCATTGATTCGTTTCCTTGTTCCTGACCTTCTTGTGCAGAACCGGAGAAAGAACCGATATCGCATTTCTCCCTAAGAAGCTCCGAAACGACGCTGACACTTATACCTGTAGTATTTACGTGCGGACAGAAGATTATTCCAGATTGATCATAAGTCGATTTGCGATAATAATAATCGTCTGGCATATCAACAGGCAGTTGACTTCCATCGAGTCCTTCAAGATTCTCTCGTTCCTTAAATCTATCTAAGATTCGCTGTATTGATTCTTCAGACTGTAGTTCTCTAATATAGCCAGGTATTTTATCAACATAGTCAACAAGAAATTTCGACTTTTGATCATTCGTTGTTTTTCTATCGCCAATCAAAACTGCTGGTCCAAAGTTGGATAGTTGCCCGGTCGGATCATATTTGGGATCTACTTGATATTCGACCTCAATCCTTTCAATTTTATATTGCAACTCTAATCGATTGCTGTTTTCATATCGGACGATAGCATCTGGATCAAGTGAGAATGCTCCATTACCAGTCAATTCTCTCTCGACGTCTGAAAGAACATCAAATGACGCGGTAGCAGTAAGGCCGAACAGGGATATAGAACCCTCTTTCGCCCTAACATAACTATAGAGATTGCGTCCTAAGTGCAAATATGAGAATCGGAAATCTTGTCCCCATTCTGAAACACAATGAACTTCATCAATTACCCCATAAGAAAAATACACATTTAGTTCATGCATATTTTGCAATCTCTCCCTAAACTCGTAAATACACAATCTCTCTGGTGACATAAAGGTAAATATCACCTGAGAAGATTCCATTAACAGTTCATGCTGAGTCTTTTCTTCTGGAGATAGTTCAGAATTGATATATGTACAACAGTCTATTCCATTAGCGATAAGACCATCATATTGGTCTTGCATCAACGATTTGAGGGGGTCAATAACTACAGTAATACCAGGTTGAAGCATAGCTGCCATCTGGTATGTCAAGGATTTACCACCACCTGTTGGAAGCAATCCAATCACTCCCTTATTTTGCAATGCCCTATTGAGAATAGGTAATTGACCAGGGCGGAACTCCTCCTTGCGGAATAACAATTGTAAGAAATACACTAGATGTCTAGTTGAATCTTTGATTTCCTCATGTCCTCCACTCTGACCGATAACAGTTACAGGTTTATAAGTTATTCGATCTGTTGTGTATATTTCGCGTGAACTATTTATGTTTTTTGATGACCTAACATTGAAATAGCAGTTGTTCTTAGCCTTAAATTCAGAGAATTGAACATTTTCAGCATCAACAAACTCGTCGATAGCAAAATCAATAACCATGTCATAAATTGTACTCTTGTCAATCTGTTTAGATGCTTTATATGTCTTATTTCCCAAATGCAAATCCGAGCCATAATAATCTGGCGAAAGGATAGTCAATGTTACTTTGGGAAATCTTCTGTCTTCGAATTCCTGTGATAGCTCTGTCAGATGGTTATACATCATTTCCAAATCTGCAAAAGCCAATGCTGCACAAGGAACATCATTTTCCTTCACAAGGACATTCCACGTATCTTGTTCGATTGAAATGTGCCCTGTTAATACAGCCTCAATAATTACTTTTTGTATTCGGGCTATACCAACAGGAGTATTACGAAGTACTTTTTCATTTCCTTTAAATATGGAGTTGTCAACGCAAGGGTATGAAATAGTGCCATATTTTACACATTTATTTGAGAAAGATATGACCTTATTAATTTCATTCTCTATAAACGGGGAGCATTTTGTTGGTAGGCCTCTTGTTATGATGTTGCTCAAAACAGCCAAGATTGGGTCTATATCCTCATAAATACTTGCTCCGATATCGAAAGGAGCTAGGACTTCAAATGAAGACATACGTTTCCAGAACTTCTCTGCATTTTTGTCTTTACTATCATAATCCCCTATTGCATCAAGACGATAAGCTCCAAAGAATTGTTTCGGTGGATAATATGATAGTGGAACGAGGAAAGGTTTCCCTTCTTCTCTGACAACTTGGAATCCCTTTGCCACACAGCCATACCATTTACCACTTGGCAATTGTCTATATTGACCGATCTTAACATTAACGAAGTAGTTCCCTTTTATATCAAAATATCGCAAGAAGGAATCAATGCGCTCATTTCCGAAATTCAGTGGCCCAACACACACGAAATAGTGACGATAGCCAGTTGATCCGACCATTAAAGCCAGATCTTTCAAATCAATTTCAGGAATATCGAGGATATTTGAGAACAAATGAATACATATTTGTTCTTCAACATGAAGACCAGTCAAATACTCTCCTGAGAAGCTCTTGTCGACAGGAGGAAGATAATTATTCAGAGCTTCCACATAGACATCTTCACCGACAGCTAGACTAACATTAAGCTTGGCTCTATCCAGCGCAGTCTTTGAAGGTTCAACCAATGTGACTTTCTGCAATTTCCCAATCTGTCCATTCCTTCTAAGTTGGTCTATCATGAAAACGCTTGCAATGCCCTGGCCGCACCCCCAATCAATAATTTCATAGTTCGTGTCTATATTCTTGAAAGGAAATTGACTGATCGCACATTCAAGTTTCCCCTTGTGCATTTCACCATATGCAGCGAGATAACAGCAAAGTTGTTCCTCGTTTTCGAGTCTGGCAGTACCATGATTAAGACCTGGACATTGCCATGGCCTGCTTTTTAATTCGAATGGCACATTTTCCTTTGCTGTCCTTATAATATGCTCAAAGGTCAGTGGATGATATGTCTGTATGGTGTCTATGTAACTCATTCCTTATTATCGCCTAAAATACTTTCACTATCTGGATTTTGTTTATGACTCTTCCAGTTCCTAACAGCTGTTGCCTTACTAGTGTTGGCATAGCAATATTCGCAAAGGTGTGGACATGTGTTGTACTGACCAATATCCTTACTAATGATGCAGCCACAGAATTGTCTTTGCCCTTTGTCCTTATTGTCCTTTTTTCGATACACATACATTGTATCGGAAATTTCTATTGCCCCATCGGGAATAATCGTTCCAAAATCCTTTCCAAAATGAGAAACGACTTCCATCCCAAGGAATTTCATAAGCACAGGATCATCATATGCGATGCGTGCTATGAGTTCTTCGTCTATACAATGGTTAGGTTTTATATTGTATTGTTCCAAATTGATCTTTTCTGCGCAAGTGGCAAGTTTGTATCCCCACCTCTGGTTCAAGGAGTCAAGACCTGCCGCAAACTGACGCATAGTATCCTCTGTAAATAATTGATAATTGATTTTGTTGGATTCAAGATTATTCTTTACCTTCCTATATTCCAGGATATCTGCAAAGCTAAAAACTAACTTCTCTGAATAGCCTTCCAACAGATTACCAATATTTTCAACTTTCTGCAACAACTTATCAACAGAAATTTGGTCAGTCAGAATAAGTGGATCAAATCTCCATACTACCCTTCCTTTTCCTAATTTCTTTACTAATTCTTTGAATGTTTCTATACGTCTTGAAAGTGCCGGCACCCCTCTTTCGAGTCCTTCTTCCTCGTAATCATTCAGAGAATATTGAACATAGCAGTTAATGTTTTTTTCCTTTAAGATATCAAGATATGGAATCAGCGGTTCTGGGTTTTTTGACCAAAACACGATGAAACGCGTCTTTTCGTAGCTAACATAACTTTGAACACCGTTAAATGGATTAGTCCATGCAGAATAGCCTTTCTTTAATCTATTAAAAAACCATTCTGCATAGAATGCTGGTATATCTGTACTTCGACTTGCAGAAACAATCACAGGAGCCTGAGCTTCTGCAACTTTTCCATTATCTCGAACTATTTGAACTTTTTCCCACCCCATATATTAAAAATTACCAATTAGTGACAACAAATTCATCAAGAACCAGGGATCGAAGCCTTGCATGGTCATCCGTTTTTGATTGGCTCCATCCTTGTGAACTTCTATACCATCAGAATATGGCGTGATGCCTATAAGCTTATTATAGGGCACTTTTACGCTTTTCTGAGGTGAATAGAATATAAGATTCTTATTAGTTATAAAGAGTGAACCTGTACCATTAAATTCCATCGAACTATGCTCTACTGGATGTCCCTTCATTCCACCAGTCCTATAGTAGACACCTTTGATAATACGAAAACTAAATCCACCACTTCTTCCAACCCATTCCTTCGTTATTTTTTCTTGATATAGGCTTACACCGTTATAAGTCCATAATATAGATTCATTCCTGCCAAGAATAATAGGAGCTGCAATATTTGTTCTTGGAATAATGCCACGTTGTACGTTTTTTAGGATCGACACTTGTTCCAACTTACTGATTTCACTATTTTGATACTGCGCAGGAAGATTATTCATTGGAAGAGCTAAGAAATGAATATAATCATCTATTTTTTGCTGTTCTGCATCTGAGAGAAAGCCATTTTTGAGAAAATTGGTTGCGGCTTTATCAAGAACGTACAAATAGGCATCCTCAATATTTGCTTGTATCATTGGGAATTTACTCAATACTTTCTCACATCTGCTGTGAGCTGTCTGTAAAGACAACTTGTCTGTAAAATACTCAACCATAAATCCCCTCATTAGCTTTTTGGTAAATTCATCTACGGCTCCATTCTTGTTTATTTTACTATATGATGTCCCTACAGCTAATAAGAATTCATCCATCAACTTCATAGAGGATGGTGAAAAAGGACGATGAATACTTGCAGTATATTGCCTGATTTCCTTGTCGCAAATACTACAAATGTCTTCTTCTGACAAAAATGCATCAGCAACAAGTCTGGCTTTTGTACGTTGTACATCAACTCCTGTTGTTCTCTGAGTAAAGTATGAACTAACGACTGCCTCAAAGTCTTTCAATCCTTGCTCATGTTTAGCTTCGCATTCATCATGTGAATGTGAAAACCAACCTGCATCTTTTCCGCAATACTTACAAGTACTCATATTTTTTATTTTTTATTTTTCTTATGCGATAAGTGGCGTTGAACCTTATTGGATTTGTGATTTTTAGGAGTATGCTTTTGTTGCCCTCTGAAAAATCTACTCAGTTCCTCATCAAGTTCTTTAATTCGTGCATTTGCTTTTTTTACTGCCAATTCCGCTTTGTCCTTATCCTTCTTGGCGTACTCCAAATTGATCTGCTGCTCTTGATTAAGCTCTTCAGGATTGCCAAATGAATCAATCTTAGACAAACAAGCCTTTAGTTTCTCTTCAGCTTCTTTTACGAGAGATTGCTGCCATGTTTTCTGATGATCTATCAAAATCGGAAAAACCTTTTTGTCATCAGTATCCGTATATAGACAAGCAACAGACATATCATCCTTACTCCCTCTTGCACTAATTATCGGGAATGATTTCTTCAAAACCTTAAATGCGGTTTCATTACCAGATTTTATAGCTTGTTTATAAAGCTGAATGTAGAAATTGTTTAGCACTTCTCCGTCACCGAAGGAATCATCCAAGCCATCTGATCCCAAGAATACAGCTAAAGGAAACTCGCCATTTGCCTGATAACAATAACGGAATTCCTCGAGAGCATGTGAGTCACATAAGGACGTCGTTTTATTCAGGAAGCATTTGTCATCCCATGGAATTGGCTGACTACAGACCAATTTATCATCATCAATAGACATGAAAATGCATTTGCCGTCTCCTATATGGAAAGCAAACCAGTAATCAGGTGTTTGAACGTACGCCATCAATGTGCAGCCATACGTTTTTTCGAAGGTCGCATTATCATCATTCAACTTAGCACGAAAAGCATCCAGATACTTCTGATCTACGTTATTAAGTTCCCATTCTGACAATTCTCGATTCCTCGCATCTTCTGCAATAGCATTATTCCATCGGCTAATTATGGATGAGAAGAGCCAAGTAAGCTGCTTATGTTGTTTACTCTTTATTTGTTCATCCGTTGCAGAGTCCTTACTATATGACGTGAATGTCGCATCCTCAAAAAAGGATTCAGGCAAGTTTTCTGTCAACTCGCAAAGTGCACTTCTGGTAATATTGACCGCAAACTCTGATCCGATATGGCTACGGAAATACGGTTCACCACCATGACCATCACTTACGATGGCCATGGACAGTGAATCTGAACTTTGAGCGAAGGCGAAGTCCTGGCATGGCTTGTCAGTCTGCAGATGACTGTCGCCTGTTTCACGATGATATATATTATTCATATAACATCAAGAACTAATCCCATTCATCCCAATTATCTTTAGTAGCAGGAGCAGGGTTATTAGCGACTTCTGCACCTGTAACATCAGCTGCAGCTTTCTGGATTTCTTCAACTACCTGATCTTGCTTTGTGGTATCTGCAGCAGACGTGCTCTTACTACCAATCTGTGAGGATGTAATAGCGATGATGCGAATCATTTGCTTCAAGGCATCAATATTATGCACAGTAATTACGGCTTCTGGAGAGTTTGTAAATGCAGCGAGCACATTTTGATCTGCGTCATTACCAATAGCAATTGCAATCTTAATCGCATTTTTAAACCAGTTGTTCTCTTTCAACGTCTTCAGACCAGCTTCAAAGTTGTCTGTAGGAACGCCATCAGACAAAAGAATAATTGCTGGAGCGTAATAGCCACTGCCCGTAGATGTCGGCATAAATCCACCATTACGTGATAATTTTGAGCAAAGTTCCTTACATGCTTCACCAAGTGAAGTCATGCCTGAAGCCTGAACTTTCTGCCAAATAAACTCCTTGGCATCTTTGGGTGTGTCATACAACCAACGAGTACCAGTAGAAAACTCTAATGCTGCCACGTTGATTTCTGCATCAGGATTCTCATCCGAGATGTCACCAACCATCGGCAAAACATTTTCAATAGCATCGTTAACACTACCGATTTTTGCACCAGTCATACTGGCTGACGTGTCAATCAGGAAGAAAAGGATCATTTTTCTTCTTGGAATACTCTCATTTTCAATAAGTCCCATAATTAATAAAATTTTAAGTTATACAATATATTAAATGATTTCGCCTTTAATCATGCCGCCAAAACTAACTTTTAATCCTGCCTTAACTGGCATCGTCATGCCTGGATCGACTGATTTTAGTTTACCGCTTGGAGTCTCTACTGTCCAATTCGAAGTAGTGATGTTCTTTAATTGAACAGGATAGCGATCCCCTGGTGCAGAAATGACCTCTATATCAGGTTTGTTATCCAAGTCTATATATACTTTTGTCTTCGGAGTCAGTAAAATGGATCTGTCGGACAATCTTAATGCACCTGGCAAAGCAAATGATTTATCACAGCACATACACTTAGGCGCAGCAGAGTTTTCGACAAACGTTTCTTGGTGACATGTAGGACATACAACCAACATATCCCGAAGTGTTTGAATAGTTTG
>Ga0326514_10002800_pt1 | contig 11091 bp, 7 predicted proteins | sample 3_2548_0518_D_FD_203653 | JGI IMG/M metagenome (GOLD analysis project Ga0326514, IMG submission 203653) | Bovine rumen microbial communities from UC Davis, California, United States - 3_2548_0518 | ecosystem: Host-associated > Mammals > Digestive system > Stomach > Rumen | place: USA: California... | reverse complement strand
AATGATGATGATTCTGTCCATATCAAGAATATCCTTATACGAACCGCGTGTGTTTCCGAATGTGACTTGAGTACATTGAGAAATAATGTAATTCAGTTTTTCAGTCACATCCAAGATTGAGTTCTCGTCTATTGCGGAAAACTCACGAATCTCACCGACACGGGCGGCACGAATACGGATGTGCATATTGTCCTGATAAAATCTACCCTGTGATGGTAGTTTGTCAAATGGGAGTTCGAGATATCCCATTGAGTTAATCGCTTGGATACCTGGGTCATCTTTTACATCGATTCCACCAGATGATGAAAACTTGGATGTATCAACTTTACCAATGGATTTTACTTTTCCCTCACTGTCTCTCTCGACTGGGTTTCCTGTCATTGCATTGAGTTCGTTCATAGCATCCTCATCATAATTTTGAAAATTATCTTTTGTTGCCATAATTAAATTTGTTTATAATCGGTTAATATATTAATTGTCGGATTGTCATTTATTACTTTGTCGGGGAAAAGAAGTAATAAATTTGAAAAATCTTCCCCGAATTTCGATACCGTATTTGGATTGTTCTCAATCATCATTGAAAACAGTGATATATATTCTTTATATGTCATCGATAATGTGAATGTTCTGTCAAAATAATCGTTTTCAATAATCCCGATATCGATTAGATACCTATTTATATAGTCTATTGATTCTTGAGTGAACATGTCACCGAGTCTAAATTCCAATTCTTCTACGGAATAAAACTCTGAAAACAAACTAGGAAGTTCATCTTTCTTCGCTTTCTTTGACAATAACTTGTTTTCAAGTTCGGTATACTTATTTTTATTTGATACGACAATCGTTATCTTTTGTAAATTCTGATATACGTTCAATATGCCCAATAGAATCGTTTTTATCGGTTCTTTTTCTATCTCACTTGAATCCACTTCATTACCGTGTTCTTTGACTCGCATTATATTTGACAAGTCTTTCGCATTCAGATTTTTGAATATGGTATCAGATGATGATTTCTTTCCTTTTACTTTGTTCTTTTTCATGAGAGGAAGAAAGAATTCCTGTGTAAATGAAGAGTCGGTTGGAATAAACATTTTTATTTTTGAAATTTGTTTAACCCTTGACACGACTCCATTTACATTTACCTTGACATATTCGTTCATACATCAAATATAACAAATTAGTACAGTCTTACATTTCGTTTGTTGACATCCACCGATTTGATTTTCAGAACGACAGAATCATTGATACTTGGTTCAGAATCCAACTTTGCAAATGTTGAATTAACAAAGAATGTAACACCAGGAATATCTTTCACCTCTGCGATAAATCCATTGCTAATCAGTTTGTTCACATTTACTTCAACGGATGCAAACTCATTTCCAGTAAGTTTCTGTCTCAACACGTTTGCTTCCAGAGTGTTCCATCCCTCTGTCTTGGAACTTGTCTGTGTGATGTTTACACGACCGTCGGAAATAGACTCGATAAAGAACTCGAATGTGTCTCCGATTCTCAACAGACCTTCATGGAACTTCTGTTTGGTCTCTTCGTCCATCTCCGCTTCGAATAACAAAGTAGGAACACATTCCTCGATGATACCAAACACACCGAAATCTTTGATGGATGAGATAACACCAGTAACTTTTTGTTCTTTTGGAAGAGATAACAGTACATCTAATACAACTGTCTGTTTCTTTGACATGAAGAACTTATGTGAAACAACGATGGATTCTTTGATGAGGTTAACTGGCACAACATACAAATCTGTATTCACAATAGATGTGTAGTTATCCAACGGTGCGACCGACGCTTCTGAACCTGGCATAAAACATTCAAGACCATTGATTGTAACTATGTAACCATTGAACACATGTTCTGAGTTGAATACGCAATCTTTGACATGCGCAAGATATGCAGATTGTGGTTTGCCGATTTGACGAATAAGCTCGTTGCGAAGTTTTTCTTTCTCGAACTGTGCAGAAGTTGCATCTGCCCACAGACCATTTTTGGAACGAGTTACGACAAGGTCGATTTTTCCACCAGCTTCGAACTGTTGCGTTGACTTGATATGGGAAGCGGTTTTGGAATCCAAATCGATGCTGAATGTATGTTTCGGTGAGATAAAAATCTGCGCGGACTTATCACCCTCAACATAATCGCGGTCAACAGTTGCAGTAACTATTGACTTTTGTGCACAACTCTCAACTTCCTTAATGGAATTGAGTGTGTCGTCATCGAATGAATTGGTGTAATACTTCAGAACGTCAAGAACATACGGTTCTGTACAAAGAATTTTTTCGTGTTTGTGAACTGGGACTACAATAGTCTTTGAATCTAAAGGATTTTGTGGGTCTACCACTTCAATCTTTTGCGTAAGAATTTTTTTACTCATTAATTATTTAAATTTAGGTTGTCACTAAAGACAACAGGTTAGACAAAAAAAAAACTATTTTAACTTTAACAATTTATTTATGTAAATTAAATATAACTTTTTTTTTGTTATTTTTATTTCAAACATAAATAAGTTAGAAATTACGATTTCTATAATATCGAGGTAGTTGTGACCTTTTGAGTGTTGGTTAAAGACACGATGATATTATAGGATGGTTTATAATAAATAAAAATTAAAGACTATGAGTAACGAAAAGAAAATGTCAGGGATCGGTGTACACAAATCCCTTTTGAAAGAGTACACAACTTCTAAATGGCTCCGTACTGTTTATCTTAATGACGGAGATGAATTTCAAATCAAACTTTTTAATCCGTATCCAGAACGTATCGGTGTAGAACTGTCCGTTAACGGCAAGGATTTGGGTAACATGATTATTGTTGAACCAGGTCAAACTGTATGGTTGGAGAGGTTCATTAAAGAAAGTCGTAAGTTCTTGTTCAAAACTTATGAGGTTGAAAACAGAAATTCGGATGTCGAAAAGGCCATCAAAAACAATGGTCTTATTGAGTTTAGATTCTACAAAGAGAACGACGAACAGTATGGTACGGTTATGATAAACGATTCTCCGAACATAACATGGACGAGCACAAATCCTATTTATAATTTCAACACCAGTTCAACTGGAAATGTTTATTATGATGATGCAAATAATTATAATTTGTTAACATCATCAGTGTCTACAGCAAATACATTATATTTTGGTACAAATAGTAACGTCAAATCTATAGTAGGTGGTTTGAATGAGTTTGGTAGTAAGTGTTATTCATCAAACAGTATCAAAGATTATTGTGACAGAAAGACAAAATGCAGAAATACAAAAGAGACTGGACGTGTAGAAAAAGGTGATTATTCAACACAGAAGTTCACTACAACAGAATTCAGAAATCCGATTAGATTTGATTCGACTTCTATTCTGATTCTACCAGAGTCGGAGAAACCATATACAAAGGGTGACTTGCAAAAACAATATTGTGCAGAATGTGGTAGAAAGGTGAATCCGAAATTCAAATATTGTCCATATTGCGGAGGAAAACTTTAATCTTCACAAATTTTTACAAGCGGAGAGAGTTAGTCTTTTGATTGACTCTCTTTTTATTTGTTGTGGTGTGGTTTTTCATAAATAAAGTAATAAGTAAACAAATGTGCTTAAGTAAACTACACCTAAACTAATATTTAGGTGCTTTAGCAAAGACAGAAAGTCTTTGACAAGGTACGTTTACGAGTACTCTTACATCATCTGTCGTTAAGACATTTGATTTACGTTCTTTGAAATACTTTTTTAGAATATTGACACTACCGTTAATATCAGCATTGAGCAAACTTCCGACAGAAGATTTGTAAAGACCGCGATGTATTCGTTTTCCGCTAAATTTGGCGGATACAGCATCAACATCTCCATATGTTGGTATAAAGTCATCATCAAGGCAACTTGCTTTTGATGTATAACTTTCTTCCTGTGGACAATAGTTAATACCGTGCAATTCACATTGGTATTGTAACTTCTGTCGTAATTTATGTAATGGTATCATAACCATATTCTGATTGTTAACTTTACCAATGTTAATCTCTTGTTTTTGACACTTGTTGTAACCAATAACCAAAGTTGTTACATTGTTGTCAATACATTTGTTTACTAACAATTTTACAGTTTTGTTAAAGTAATCATTGATACGGTTTGCTCTGCCATTCATCAAACGAAGCATACGTTTTGTGTTATCTGATGTTATGTTCTTATTCTTGGAATATTCTGACTTGAGTTGTGCAACTTTCTTATTGTAATAGTGATTGATGTTTTTTAGTCTTCGTCCATCAATAAGAAATTGTTGAACGTCACTATTAGAAAAGATTGTACACGCAGCAAGGTTGTCTATTCCTAAATCAATAGACATATAACCATTACCAGATGCCTTTTGTGTTTGCTTGTTTGATTCGTATATAAACTCAATGCTGAATTGCTTGCCATTGTACTGTGGAATTATCCTTATTTCCTTAAATTCCGTTACATTTCTAATGTTTTTTGGAATTGTAAATAAGATTCTTCTATCTGTAATGCCGTATTTTTCACGGAACTCTTTGGTAAGTCCAATTGCTACACGACCATCCTTTTGGATACGGCAACTTCTTCCCTGTAGTGCAAATACGGACAGTTCTTCCGATTTCTTGTATTTGGGAAGTCTGACGGCATTAGAATACTTACCAGACTTTTTAAGAGTTAGCAGCTTGAAGAAAGATTGCATATCTCTATCAACAAGTCGCAGTATCTGCTGGGAAGAGTCTGTTAAAAGGATTGTATAGTTTTCATTTGTCTTGCAATTATTGTAGTTTGAATAATAAGACAAATAAGACTGTGTATTAAAATAGTGCTGACGAACAGAATATAATCCAACATTATAAAGTCTTGCAGAATGATAACAAAGATTTCGGAGGATTGATAAATCAACCTCATTCCTTTGCTCCGTCTGTAATATTTTAGTTGTTAGATACATGATGTTTCAGTTGTATGTACATAAATAGTTTAATATTCTAAAAAGTTCATAATATATTTATGTAAATTAAAAAAAAAAAAATAATTATATTAACAAAAAAGGAGGCGCCGCAATTCCTCCACGAAACTGAAGATTTCGTGGTTTCCTTGCGGAGATTTATATGGAAATTAAAGAGTTAAATGGAGTCTTGTATTATTCTGGAGTAGGTTTACCAGATAATAATGTTAGACCAGAGGTTGAATCTGTGTTCTTTTATATCAACGAAGAAACACAAAAGAAATATGTGTGGACGATAAATCGTATCAGTGGTGTAGGGAACTGGATTGAACTTGGTGACACATTGAAATTTATTATATTTGATGAATTACCAGAACCAAGCGAAGAATACAGTACAACAGTCGCACTCATTCTGAATCTAACAAGTCCAGAATCAGAGGATGAGTATGATGAATATGCCTGTATATATAATAATGAATTAAGTGCTTGGGAATGGGAAAAATTAAATTCACATGTCAGATTCTGGTCCAATTATTATTATGATGCAGACGGTGATTTAATCTTATCAAAACGAGAAAGTTATGAAATAATTATACACCATCCAGAAGAAGGACACTGGGAAAAACAAAACACAGTGGTGTGGATAGGTGACACAACTGGTGGTGGAACACTCGGAGAAGGATGGACACCGACAACCAGTCAATGTTCAATTACTACAACCACTTCATACTTAAAAGACTCATATCAATGTGCATATAGAACAAGCAGTTCAAGTGGATATGTTAAATTTAGTCATGAACAACTTGCTTTAAGTGAAAATGACGAAATAACATTCATATGCTGGCACGGTTCAAACAGTAGTGCAAGAGATATATATCTTTATATAGACGATAATAGGGTTGCAACTTTCCAGCAACCAAAATCACAAACTGCATCGAATACATTTGTGTATACGATACCAGCAGATACGAATATCGGATCTATCAGAATACAAAGTTCTGGTTCATCTGGTTTTATGACATATGAAGTCAGATGTACGACAGATGTATGGGTTGTTGATGTACCTGCTTGGGATGAAGTTGTTACAATACCACCATCACTTACAATAGGTGACCCTAACGAGAGTGGGGTTAATGTCAATATTGTCGGTGATACACTTACCTTTAATGGTAGTAAAATAATGCTCTGGGAAAAGACCACAGATGGTGGGTATGTGTTGGACAAAGACGTTACAAATGTTTCAGCAAGTGGTGCACTTGGTGTTGCACATGGTAATTCTACACATGCCAACGGTGGTTCTTCTCATGCAGAGGGAACATCAACAAATGCAGACGGTGAAGGTGCACATGCGGAAGGACTTGGAACTTTCGCGACTGGAAACTGGTCACACGCAGAAGGAAACGGTACACACGCCAACGCAGCGCATTCACACGCAGAAGGAAACGGTACAACTGCTTCTGGTGTATTCTCTCATGCGGAAGGAACATCAACAAATGCAACTACTGAAGGTGCACATGCTGAAGGACAGAGCACAACCGCATCTGGAATATTCTCACATGCAGAAGGTGTTGGAACCAAAGCACAAAATATATCAGAACATGCGGAGGGTAGTTACAATACCACACATCGTGCTTCAGACACTTATGGAAATGGTGGAAACACACAACACTCTATAGGTATTGGTGCGGAAGGAAACGGAAATAGCAAAAACGCAGTAGAAGTTATGCAGAACGGTGACTTCTATATGATTGGTGTGGGTGGTTATCAAGGAACAGATACAAAAGTTCAAGACCCAAGTATACTGACAGTTCAAGAAGTTATTAGTGGTGTTGGCATAATTGATGACAGTGATGAATCAACAACATCGACATATTCATCTACAAAAATAGAAAGTATAGTAGATGGAATAAATCAAATAATAATAGATGATGAGAAGACCGTAGCTTTAGCACTTAATGATTTAAAAATCAATATAGATAGAATAGAATCAGAGTGTGAAGGCGCAATTAAATCAATCACTGTGAATGGAACATATGTAGAAGCAGATTCTGACCATAATGTTGAATTGACTGCTGGTACATTGACTTTGACTGATGCAGATAATAAAACTTTAGGTTTGTTTACTGCAAATTCTACAACATTAATTCAAATACCAGAAGCAACTTCGAGTGAATATGGATTTGTAAAAGTTGACAATGTTTTGAATTCGACTTCTACAAACCCAGTTGAGAATAGAGTAATAACAAGTGCGATAAGTTCTCTTGTCGGTATTAGATGCGAAGTCGTTTCCGAACTTCCTGCAACTGGAGAAAACGGAGTAATCTATTTTGTTCCAAATGATGGTAGTGAACCAAACATTTATGATGAATATATCTGGATTGATAGTACGAGTAGATTCGAATTGATTGGTACAACAGAAGTTGATTTAAGTAATTATGTAACGAATGATGATTTGAATGCGATATTGTTAAATTATGTTTCTGAAACAGATTTGACAAATATACTCAATAATTATGTAACTGATTCTGAATTCGAAACTTTAATAGATGACGTTAACATACAATTAAGTGATGTTGATAGAGAATTAAGTACAAAACAAGATAAGTTAACTGAGGGATATGGTATCGATATCATAGGTAATACGATATCTGTTGAAAGCGATTTCGTAACAGAATCTGAACTTGATGAGAAATTATCACACTATTTAACCAATAGTGACGGATATGTTATTTCAAAATCAATCAATGAGTTATATAGCTCAAAACAAAACAAGTTAACTGAAGGAAACAACATAACCATATCAAACGATGGTGTTATCAGTGCGTCTGTACCTACCGTTGGTGCTGGTAATCTGAATATAAAAATAAATCAGTCTGGAACAGTATCATCGGTTTCTGGTTTTAATGCTAACCAGGATAGTGATGAAGATCTCATATTCTCGGCTGGTTCTAATGTCACATTGTCTGCAAATGGTAACACAATTACAATCTCCGCAACTGGTTATGCAGCATCGGATAAACGCAAAAAAGATATTATCGGTGATATAGACTTGGAGAAAGCATATTCGCTTCTTGAAGCTTGTCAGACAGTTACGTATACTTGGAAAGATGACGAAAGCAAGAAACAACAAATCGGTGTTATTGCACAAGAGATTCAGCAATTCTTCCCAGAAATAGTAAATGAGGATGAACATGGAATGTTATCCGTTGACTATTCGAGATTGACAGTTATATTAATGTCTGTAATAAAGAATAATATTAAAGAAATGAAATTATTGGAAGAAAGAATAAAATTGTTGGAAGAAAAAATTAGGTAAATTAAAATTATGTCAGTAACTTATTTAACATCAAAAGGAACACCCATTAAGATATCTCACTTTCCTGGTTGGGCGAGATATAAGTATAAAAATTTGATTGACAGGTTTTCTATCATTACAATCAATGCATTACCAGAAAATCTACAATTAATAACATGTGTCGATGATGATAGTGTTGCACACGACATGTCACCACTTATAAAACAATTGAATAAAAGCAACATTCCGTTTATTAACGCAGCAGAACATAAAGATGTATATCCGTGGGTTAATAACAAAAAGATACAGTTAATATATGATGCTTTGCAAAATGTTGAAGCAGAATATTGTTTAATATTGGATGGTATTGATGTAACAATCAATCAGGATTTGAATGATGTAATTGATATATTCAAAACTTATGATAAGAAGATTATTTTTAATGCAACACCTTGGGCACATCCACACGTAATTTTAGATTTGGTTCCTAATAGAAAAGAACTATATGGAAAATATTGTTTCTTAAATGCTGGGTGCTGTATCGGTGAAACCAAAGCATTGAAAGAATTCTATAAAGAAGTATTGGATATCTTTAATGCAACAAAAAAAGAAGAAGACAAATATTGGGAAAGTGAGCAATACTTTGTAAGAAAAGCATTTTCAAAAAATATGGATACGGTGTTCTTTGATTATGACTGTAAAATTTTTCAAATATGGCACAAAACAGAAGTCGGTCGTCCTGATATAGATAAGTATACAGGGAATATAACATACAGGATTATTGATGCAAAGAAGAGAAAAGAAGGTAATAATAGTGAAACCAAAGAAGAAGACATACAACAATGATATATTTTGCTAAACCAAATGGTATAGGTAATGGAACAACAATTGAACAAGCAGGTGAATTTACCGATATAGTGAAAAAATTGAATTCTGGTGATATTTTATATTTGCTTGGTGGTGTTTATTACTATAAAGAACAAATATCAATAAACTTAAAAGGAGAGCCAAATAAAGAGATTTTAATAACCGCTGACGATAAATCACAATTACCAGTATTTGATTTTAGATACCAACCGTATGGTAGTAACTCAAACAGTGATTGTAATGGAATCAGATTATTCGGGGAATTCGTTCATATAGACGGATTGGTTGTAAGATATTCTGGATATAAAGGGATACGGTCGGAGTTAAGTAACTCTATATTAGAAAACATTGAAGTATATGGATGTTGCGATTCTGGGATACAAATGTCATCAGGTGGTAATAATGTATTAATCAGTTGCGTTTCTCATGATAATTTTGGGTATCGTACAGTAGATTTCGGAGTTATTAAATTTGGATATAATTCAGATGGTATTTCTGATAAATTACATTATGGGTTGCCAAACAAATTCATTAACTGCAAATCATTTAATAATACGGATGATGGGTTTGATTTTTTTGGGAGATGCACAGAAGAATTCACATACTTGGAAAAATGTGAAAGTATCAACAACGGTGTTTCGATGTTTGATATGACAGAATACCCACGATATGAGGTTGATAAAGAGTGGTTTGATGGTTTTAAGCAAGAAAATGCTTATAAAACAATAAACGGTAATCTTGTTATCGATTTGCATCATTATCCAGCTTTTGGAAATGGGAACGGATTCAAACTTAGTGGTAAAAAAAGATATCATTGTGTTGAATTACATAATTGCATCGCAAATGGTAATAAAATGAAAGGTTTTGATCAGAATCATAATAGTGGAATAATGAAACTTTATGATTGTTATGCAGAATTAAACCAAGCGTTCGATTATGGTTTTAGAGATAGCACTTGTGGTGATGTTGTTTTCGAAAACTGTGTTAGTAAGAACAATAATATCATTATAAAAACATTAAAGTATAATTATATTAATTGTTCTTGGAATGATAGAGATAATATTGATAATAAAATTAAATAATAAAAATGGCAGTTGTAATAAACGGAAAGACATATGAAGTCGTAAACGGAACGTATTATTTAGTAGCAACATATGGACTTGCTGCACAGATAAGTGGTATGGATCCGTCTGATACAGAAAACAAACTACTAACTAAGGAGTATGTGTCTAATACTGGATGTCAGTTAGTTTCAAACCCAACGTTAATTTATACGGACACAATGTGTGTTCTATATCGAGATTTAGAGGTTGATGAGGATATAATGATTGATGGTGATATAGATTTTTCCTATTATCCAAGAGCATATTATACTACAACAGATGGTATCAGAATAATTCCAAATGATACTTCGTGGTATTCAGAACCAGACCCCAATGCATCAGACTATGATCCAGCTGGTGAATTATATTATTCTAGTTATTGCACAGAGTTTGAGAGTATTGCTTCTGATGCATTTTTGTGTATAAATACATTAAAATCATATGAAACAACTTTTCTTTGTTCTATTATAGGAAATAATGCATTTAGAAACTGTCAAAATTTGCAAAGCATTGCGATTCGTTCATCAGGAACAGAACATAAAGATTGTAGCATTGGTAATTATGCATTTGCGGGTTGTACGAAATTAAAAAATTTGATAATTGGTAGTAACGTTTCTCGTTCGGTACAATCAACATTTATTGGTAATCATGCTTTCGATGGATGCACTGCATTATCAAATATACGTGGACATGATAATATTTCTACAATCGGAGAATATGCATTCAGTGGATGTTCATTATTGAATGTATTAACATTAGTAAATTGTACTTCATTTGATAATTATGCGTTTAATAGTTGTACGGGATTAAATAGTGTATTATTAAGGGGTAGCGCAACATATGGTAATTATGTATTTAATGGCTGCAATAACATTTCAACTGTTCATTTTATAG
>Ga0326514_10002799_pt1 | contig 11094 bp, 13 predicted proteins | sample 3_2548_0518_D_FD_203653 | JGI IMG/M metagenome (GOLD analysis project Ga0326514, IMG submission 203653) | Bovine rumen microbial communities from UC Davis, California, United States - 3_2548_0518 | ecosystem: Host-associated > Mammals > Digestive system > Stomach > Rumen | place: USA... | reverse complement strand
AACAATATGTTCGATGGGGTTAATGGTGTGATAAGTCTTAATAATGATTTACCAAATAGTATGCGCTGCATACAGAACGATAATGCAGCTCTTTGGGGTGCTGTAAATGATCTTAAAGATGCAATCAAGCAAATGGATAATAATTCCGGTAACACTATCTTTAATAACGATTTTAAGATTGAAAATCCGGATCCTAAAGCTGTTGCTACTGAAGTATCAAATATTCTTCAACGTCAAGTAGACAGGAGGAGTAGAGAATGGGCATAGTTATATTTAATAACGTGTCTTCAGCGGACTATGGTATCTTGGTGGAACATCCACCAGGGTATCAAATTCCGCAAAGGGATTACGAAAAAGTACATATACCTGGTAGAAATGGAGATCTTGTAATAGATAGCGAATCTTACCAAAACGCACCGCGATCATACGATATAGCGTTTGGAAATCTGGAAAAAAAGTTTGCCCCCATGGCAAATATGGTTTCTGAATGGTTAAATAGCGCTTCTGGATACGCTAGATTAGAAGACTCGTACGAACCTGAATATTACAGACTCGCTTTGTATCAGGAATCAGCAAATATTGAAAATATTCTATTTCACGCTGGTAGAGCAACAATTAATTTTGATTGTAAACCGCAACGATTTTTAAAGTCTGGCGACGATCTAATCGAAATAAATTCTAGTGTTACGTTAAGAAATCCAACAAATTTCAAATCCAAACCAATCATAAAAGTTTATGGTACTGGCGCCGGTGGCTTTTCTATTGGCAATTACAATGTTGAAATTACTGACATACCAGATTATTTAACAATCGATTCTGAAATCGGAGATGTATATAAAGATACTCAGAACTGTAATAGATTGGTTAGTTTTGGTAATAAAGGTTTTCCAATGTTTGATAAAGGCGAATCCGTTATCGGTTTTACCGGAGGTATTACAAAAATGGAGGTGGTTCCTAAATGGTGGACAATTTAATAACTCTTTATGAGAGTGACGAACGATTGTTTCAAACAAACGGTCTTGGAAACCTATCAGACGCTTCAAAATGTGAGGTTACTGAAGAGTTAAACGGAGCGTTTGAACTTGAAATGGAATACCCCATTACAGGAATACACTATGAAGATATACAATTAAGGAGAATTATATTTACTAGAGTAAATCACAATCCTTATAGACAAGCTTTTAGAATTTATTCAATATCTAAACCGATAGGCGGAATAGTTACAATCCAAGCTGAGCATATAAGCTACGATTTATCAAATTATATTTTGCCACCATTTAAGGCAGAATCATCTGCAGAAGCAATAGCTAAATTAGGAATGTTACCATACATGCCGTCGGGATCCCCGAGTAATCCGTTCGTTATTAATAGTAACATTGAGCAAGTAAAAGAAATGGAAAGCAAGGTTCCGGTGTCTATAAGATCTCTAATTAGCGGTAATTCGGACTCTTTTATTGATATTTTTGGTGGCGAAATTTCATACAGTTCGTCTGGATTTAGAATAGATATTAATACTCGACGTGGTACTGATAGAAGCGATGATATTTGTATAGAATATGGTAAAAATCTAACTGACATACGACAAGAAGCAAATTGTTCTAATATGTACACTCACATATTGCCGTATTTCTACTATTATAATGAAACAACAGTTGAAGATCAGACTGTTATTGAAGAACATATAGAATTTATTACTGGTTATCTTATACCAGTGATTAATTTGTTTGATTGGGAAGACTATCTTAATAAGGTAAAAGAGCAATACTCTAATTTCGAGTGGACCTATGATGAGTTAGGTAGATATCGAGTTAATGATGTAACCTATATGCAGCAATACGGTCTGTATTCATTTGCTGAAGAGGATACGAGTGTTGCTTTCAGTATTGCCATGAGAAGAGACACTGCAGCAACTACAGCTGGAGTTAAGTTCGCTCTTTACAATGAAGACGGAACAAAGGTTGCGGAAACGCGAGGATTTAACGATGATTGGGACGAAGATCATGGCGATAAAGAAATTTCTGGTTCAGCTTGTAAGATAGGATTATCGTGTACAAGAGGTGGACCAGCGTACTTTAAATGGGCTTATGTAAGCTCTAATGGGCCTTTTGTTAAGATAATGCCTCTCGATACATCGAGCGATTGGAATAACAAACATGGATGGAGTAAACAATTTCCGTCAAGAGACGAAGTAAACGAAATCGGTACCAAATATTTGGCTGACAATGATTTAACAAAGCCAGTTATTAACATTGATGTCTCGTTCGAGATGTTATCGCAAACAACAGAATTTGCTAACTTGTCCTTGGATGAACGAGTCTATCTTGGCGACACAATTAAGGTTCGATTCATCAAAATGGGCATAGACGCCACGTCTCGAGTCGTTAAAACTGTCTATAACGTGCTAAATGGAAAGTTCACGTCTATTGAATTAGGCGAGGGTAAGAGCGATTTTGCTTACCATATGGTTGCAAGTCAGAAACAAACTCAAGCTGAGATAGTAAACAATACGGATTGGCTTAAAGAACAGTTCGATTACGCTACTAAATTGGTTACTGGTAATGTTGGCGGGTATGTTTTTTTAAGAGATACTGACGGTGATGACCAACCTGATGAGATCCTTATAATGGATCAACAGAATTACAATGATGCTTTGAATGTTTGGCAGTGGAATAAGAACGGTATGATCCACATGCATCGAGCCAATACAGACGTTGACTTTCAAACTAATACTGCAATAACTATGGATGGTTGGATTAGAGGTGAGCGCATAGCTGCACATTCAATGTCAGCTAACAGTATTGCTGGTGGAACTTTGATCCTCGGTAATCGTGATTTTGGTAGTGGTGTTCTTGACCTATATAATTCTTCTGGAACCCTTATAGCTAAAATGAGTAGCGAAGGATTAAGATTTTATGGTTCAAATGGTAGTTCATTAGTATCAATAAATCAAAATGGAAGTATTAAAGCTGGGTCGGTTGACGCAGAGAATATTACCGGTACAATTATAAGTGGTAAAATCGTCCGAGTCGGCGGTGATAATGACGAAGATGGTAAAATATTAGTTCTTGACGACGAAGGCAACACAATCATAACTATAGATCGTCGTGGAATAGTATTTGCTGAAGGTCACGACTTACAGATTAGTTGGGGTAGCATTACTGATATTCCAGATGATTTGGCATATGAAGATGAAATACCGACTGCCGACGCCATAACACAGATTTCGCAAAATGTAGTATCCACAGCAACTATACGAGCAAATCAAATTCAGGCTGGAACAATAAATGGTTTTACTATAACCGGAACAAATATTACTGGATCAAATATTTCCGGATCAGTCATTCAATCAGTAGACACTAATACAGGATACGGGACAACCATTCAAAATGGATTTATGTCTACAAATTTCATGGATTTAACCGGTAATATTTTAGCCTCTACAGGAGCATCCATAGGATCTCAACGCGTGACACCACAAGGTGGAGTTATTGATGCTGGTAGTTTGTATTTTTATGATGGGTATATTTATGACACTGAGGGTTTTACAGCTAACGGGACAATTACTGGTGACGAATTAAGAAGTTTAACAAGCACAACAACCAGTACAAATCAACCGTTGAGTTTTACCGCTGGAGATGTTCCGGGTCTTATAAGAAAATATGTAGCCTCGTCCTCGTCAATACGATATAAGCACGATTTTAAAACAAAATTTAATAATGATCTTGATCCTCATGGAATTCTAAATATAAAAATAATTCAATTTAAATACAAAACAGATTTCTTAAATGATCCTGAAGACAAATTATATGACAAAGATGTTATAGGTTTTATTGCAGAGGATGTGTATAAAAAATACAAAGTTGCTTCTGATTATTATTATGATAAAAAAAGAGAAAAAGATATAATAACAGGGTGGTCTCCATATTTTATGATCCCACCTATGTTATATTTGATTCAAGAGCAGCATGAAGAGATTGAAAACCTTAAACAAGAAGTATCTGAACTTAAAGCTCAAATGAGTGAAATATTGAAAATATTAAAACCCAGCGAGTGATCCGGGGTGCCGTAACTAATGGCCCTCGGATTTTTATTATATTTTAGAAAGGACGATCGGATTATGAGTGTTCCAACATATGTACCATATAAAAAGATAGTACATCGAACTAGAATTGATCTCGTAGGACGTTATGTTGTTACCCCGGTTCATGTGGTGCAAGGTGACCATGAATTACCAATAGTGGCGGTTGATGTATTTGAGAACGGCGTATTAACCGACATAAGTAATCTTGTTAAGTCAGTAACTGCTGAAATCAACATAAGATGTAGAGACAAGCGATTCAATACTGTATATATGTCTGTTCTTGGCATAGATCCGAGCGGAAAAACGATATACTTTGAAGTTACTGATGGCATGACAAAGACACCCGGCGAAGTAGAGCTTATCCTTGAGATTAAGGTCGAGGGTAAGATTGCCCAATCAAGCAGAGTCGTTCTGGATGTTGATCGAAACCCAATTCAAAAGATAGAAGACCAGCCGGATGTTGCTGGTTCGATGTTAATAATGAATTGGACAAGACGAAAATACTCAATAATGAATAGCGAGTTTGTCGAGGTAGATTATGTATTAGAGGAGGCAGGATAATGAAAAGATATCAAATATATGAGGTTATTTCAGATGGGGATAGGCGAAAAGCTTTTGAGTCTGTTGTAGAGCGTATTATAAAACCGTTACTGACAAGTTTTGATAATGTCACGTTTGTGTCGGATGATGTCGATAATAATGATAAAATGTTTCGCTTCCGGATAAACGATATGAATGAAACATGTTTCTTTATGCAATGGCATAGCTACTACGGTAATGCATTTAGAAGCGGATTCAGCACCTCAAAAACCGCAATTGACGGGCACTTTGCGCATAGGGGTACTGTCGGCGGAATGTCAACTATTATAGCGTTTGATGTTCTTATATTTTCACAGAACAATAAATTATATGGTTTAGCGTTCGTTGGTCGTAATGGAAATCCAGATGGCAACATACCATTATATATGTTCCTTAACGTTAACGACATACCGGTAGCTAGTGTGAATGGCGGGGACTTTTATCAACCGCAGGTTCTTGATGGCGGTTTGGCTGCATACTCTGGTAAAATTACCGGTTATCGCGCTAGATACAATACACCCGGAAAGGCGATTGTTTCTCCGGCATTCATGTGTAATTTGGAGGGCGACGCGATAATTCAAAATGAAGTAGATTTTCTAAGATTTGTATGCAACGATACATTGGTAGCGTATAGTTTTAATGAAATATCGATAAACGGCGAAAAATACTATCAATGCCCGCTTTATTACGCTGATTGTTATCCAATGTATATAAAAGGTGGCGATGAATAATGGCTATACGAATATACACACCACAGAATAAGATAATACATCAGGTAAAGGTTGATTTTGTACGTCGTAATATACCGTCTGTAGTCCACCTTGTTCAGGGCGATAAAACACTCCCGGTCATAGAAATCAAAATGACCTCTAATAATACAAAATTTAATGTTATACAGGAGTTGGCGCCTACAGAAATTAACATTAGATGTATGAATAGCGACTTCAGTGGAGTATACACACCCATTTTAGGAACTGACGAAGCTGGCACATCATTATATTTTGAAGTTCCATCGGTTATGACCAACAGTCATGGTAGAGCTTTATTAGTAGCAGAGGTTAAATGCGGTGAGAATGTAACAAACTCTAGCCCATTCTATTTGGACATCGATAAAAACCCGGTATGGAATAACATTAAACCATCAAAGTATGGCGGAGTTATATTTGAACCTATTAAAACCCTAAGTAAAATAGTCGATTATGAGGTGATAACAGAATGATTAAAAGAGTTTTTAGTAAAAGACATACTATGGACGATTACACAATAGCACAAACCATGCTGGATTTAATGGAAGACGTAGCTACATTTTTAACCAGTTTTAGTAACATAACACTTAATAAAAAACGAGATCTCAGTAGTACAAATTCTAAGATGTTTGTATTTGACATAGATGGATTTGATGATATTCATATCGCCTTAATGAATTCAGGAGGCTCTGGTTCACAAGCAGTTTATATTGGTATGATTGATACAAATCATATAGACTCTATAACATCAGCAAGTAATGGAAACTTTATAAACGGCACAGGTAAATCGTGGAGTCATAATTCTGGAACTATTAATGGTTACTACGTTATTAACGATATGGGTATGAATACTATCTCTAAAAACGGGGTTCTTGAGTCTTTTACGGTTTATAGGAGTGACCTATCTAGTAGAAGCAACACCGACCATTCTCATATTGTGTTTCTAGAAGGCGCTTTAGTTTATGTTTATGGTACTAGTACATCATATAATGACGTCGTATTAGACTCAAATACATCTAATCGATTGTATGTATTAGAGGCCACGGCTTATGATGAAAACGAAAAAGCTGTGTTTAAGAATGCTGAGTTACGTAGTGGTAATAATGGCATTCGTGGTATGTTTGTAAAACTTCTTGATGGCATGTTCCAGATATGTAACAATGCTTTCTACTCAACAGCGAGTGAGAATTTAGTTAGTATTGAAGGAGTGCTATATAGACAAGTCGGACCGATTTGTCTATTCATAGAAGATGGCGATACGGAATAAGAAAGGAGGGGTTTACTAATGACTATATTAAACCTTAAAGAAACATCATTTCAAAATGGAAAGTTCAAAGCTAGGGTAGACTTACTTATTGATGAAAAAGTTGATAAAGCTAACCTTCCGAGCTCAGTAACATTCCACGACAAAGAGTATCCTCTTGATGCTGGATCCACTATTGTTACTCCTGGTGGCGATGTGGTCATTCGAGGCGAACAGGGATGGGGTGATTGGTTATGATGGTTGATGCTGTTACTTTAGCACTTATAAAAAAACTTGGCGGTGGTGGAGGCGGTGGAGACACTAATGTCATAGAACACATTAAAGTTAACGGGGTTGAGCAAGAAGTTGTTGATAAAACAGTATGCTTAACCGTTATTACAAATGCTGTAAATGACCTTTTGAATTATTATAAGAAGACTGAGGTTGATGCTCTGATCTCGGCACAAATTCAAGGCACTGGATTGAAACCAGTTCCGAAAATGAGTGGACGTTTTGATGATAAAACATGGACCGGGTTAACTAATTTTTATGGCGATTCTGTTTGGACTGATGGGGATAACATTTATAATTCTAACGGTGACTCCCAATACGTTTTAGATAAAGTAACTTCAACTTGGTCTCAAAAGACTTGGAGTGGGTTAACTAGTTTTAGGGGCGATTATATTTGGACTGATGGGGATAACATTTATTATTCTAACGGTAGCCCTCAATATGTTTTAGATAAAGCAACTTCAACTTGGTCTCGAAAGACTTGGAGTGGGGTTACTAATATTTATGGCGATTGTGTTTGGACCGACAGAGATAACATTTATTATTCTTATGGTGACTCCCAATACGTTTTAGATAAAGCAACTTCAACTTGGTCTCAAAAGACTTGGACCGGGTTAACTAGTTTTAGGGGCGATTATATTTGGACTGATGGGGATAACATTTATTATTCTTATAGTGGCTCTCAATACGTTTTAGATAAAACAACCTCAACTTGGTCTCAAAAGACTTGGAGTGGATTAACTAGTTTTCAAGGCGATTATATTTGGACCGATGGAGACAACATTTATTATTCTTATGGTAGCCCTCAATATGTTTTAGATAAAGCAACTTCAACTTGGTCTCAAAAGACTTGGAGTGGGGTTACTAATATTTATGGCAACTGTATTTGGACCGATGGAAATAACATTTATAATTCTAACGGTGACTCCCAATACGTTTTAAAAAAACCATTAAAAATCAGATAAGGAGGTACTAAACAATGAAAATTACAAAAATCAAATCAGTAAGACACATCAACGAAACTAAAAAGATTGGTGTCTTAGAACTTATGTCAGATGACAAATTAGAGCTCAGTGAAATCCCGGAGACTATTAACGGATTCACTATTGGCACCGGATCAATCCTTAGAACTCCTGATGGAGACTTCACTATAAAAGGTGAAGAAGAATGGGGTGCTTGGAGAAAACGTGGTGAAGGCGGAGGAGGCGGTAGTGAGCTTCCTGAGGTAACTTCGGCAGATAATGGCGATGTATTAACTGTTGTAGAAGGAGCATGGAGTAAAGCCGCTCCAGAAAGTGAATTACCCTCAGTCACGAGTGATGATAACGGCGACATATTAACAGTTATCGAGGGCGCATGGGCTAAGGCAGCGCCAAAAGGTATTCCATTTTCAACAAGTGAAGTAAAAATTGGAGAAATGGACGGCAAGGGAGTTTATCAAAGGATTTTTGAGTTTGATATAGATGGAATCAATGAATACACGATCAAAAATACTGGAATAAAAGATGCAGATAAAATTTTATATCTTTTTGGTACGGTTAGCGCAGATCATACAGTATCACCAGTTGCGTTTGAATATCCTGTAGCGCATGTTTATATATCAGATTTAAAATTATATGGTTCAGATGCACCATCTATATATAGAACATTAGCTTTAAGTACAGGCGGAGAATATATGGAAGGTATAAATTTTCATGCTACAATAACTATTCAGTACGTCAAAAACGAAGAGTAATTAATTAAACCTCTATAGAATAGATGAATATAAATAGCAACTTAAGGAGGAATTCAAAATGTCGCAAATACTATATCAAATGTACGATGCTGTTAATAATGATATTTTAAAACTTGTCGCTATAGCGATAGTAGCAGACACTGTATTTGGTGTTGTCAGGGCTATAAAAGAGCATAAGTTTAATTCTTCTTTTGGTATTGACGGGGCTATACGTAAAGTTTCAATGATATTATCAATAACTTTCTGTATAGCAGTAGACATGGTAATAAACCTTAACTTTATAGGATTCCTTCCGGATCCTTTTCTTAAATGGTTAAGTGATAACATGCATATTAATCAAATCGGATTGGGCGCCTTCTTTGGCGTCCTTTTCGTTGCTTATGAGATAGTCTCGATATTAAAAAATATGACTTTATGCGGGCTACCAACGAAGAAACTTTATAACTACGTACGTAATTTCTTAGAGAAATATACAAATGAGCTTCCATCAGAGGACCCGCAAATAGACGAGGAGGAGAAAGCCGATGGCAAAAAAGATTCTACTAATTAGTGGTCATGGTGCCGGAGATTCTGGTGCTACAGCAAAGATCAACGGAAAAACATATAAAGAAGCCGATGAAGCTATTGTGATGGTTAAAAAAATCAAGACCGCCTTAGATCCATATGATGTTTCTGTAGAGTTATACCCAACAAACCGTAATGCTTACGAGGATGCTAAAGCAGGTAAACTTAAGAAAGACCTTTCAAAGTATGATTATATTTTGGAAATTCATTTTAATGCTTGCGTTAACGATCTTAAAGGCGATGGTAAATCAACCGGTACTGAGGCTTATGTTACAACGTCTGATACTTCGATTAAAACAGAGAAGTACATGGTTTCTAACTTAGCTGCTCTTGGGTTCCGTAATAGAGGCGTTAAATCTCATAATTGGACGGTTATCAACAGAGCTAAGATTGCAGGGGCAGATTCATGCTTACTGGAGGTTTGCTTTATTGATGATGCGGATGACATGAAGATATATTTAAAGAGTAAAGATAGAGTCGCATCAAATATAGCGCTCGGAGTCGCTTCTGGATTAAACTTAAAGAAAAAAAGCAATAAGAAAAAGAAAGTTGCTACTTTATGTGTTGGAGCCAGAGTAAAAATTAAAGCGGGAGCCATCGATGAAAACACAAAGAAAGAATATTCTAAATTTGTGTATACAACCGTTTACACTGTAATCTATATAAAAGATGGCTGTGTGGCATTTGGTCTTAACGGTGTTGCTACAGGTAGAACTAAGATTGAAAATGTTACTCTTGTGTGATATTTTAGATGTTATAAAAGGCTATTAATAGGTGTAGGTTCATACATTGTTCCTACACCTGAGCCTTGAAAGTATTGATTTTACGTTGGTCGCTTTTACTTGGTATAAGAAAGTGATTGAGACTAACGGAGAAGATTTGTCGTAAAATCAATGGTTTTAAGAGTTGTTAGGAGTGGTAAAATGTAGGAATAAGCACCTCGTTCCTACAACAAATACATTCTATTTTATTTTTTTTCCATTTCAGATTTTAACTGGATCAAATCCGCTTAATATGCATCTTCTATTATGGAGGTGATATTTATGTTTAAAAAGCATTATGGTCGTTTGTACATTTTTTATGATGACGAAAAACTTTATTTAAAACAAAAAACGAAAGGTAAAAATGTATCAATTATAACAGATGATTATGTCGGATTTAAATATCTGTATATTGTACCTGTTTATTATTATTTTTACAGCGTTAAATATTTAGGTTTGGGACATTGTAAAATGTTGAATTGGATATGCGTAAAATTAAATATTAAATATTACGCAATTTACAGAGATTGTGAAGATTGAGTCCTAACAAGGACTCTTTCTTTTTGCACGAAATTTACAACGCATATTATGAAACATAAAACAATCTTTTAGATTTTAAGGAGGAAAATTATTATGGTAGATGTATTATTTTGGTTGACAATAGAACTTTTGTTATGTGCAATTTTAATAGCATGTAGAGGAATCGTTCTTTGTAACGAGGTGATAGCTATCGATAAACGATTAGCAATGTTTGAGAGATTGGAAGTTATGAAACGAATCGATGAAGAAGAGAAAGAGAGGTATTCGAAAGGGGTTTAACAAACCCTTTTCTTTTTGCGCAAAATTTACACGACATATTATGAAGAGAATGTAATGTGAGTACGAATGCAGATTGCATAGAAGTAAAGGTCTAAGGTCCTACTTAATTTATTAAGAGGATAAAACATTGATAGGGAATCTGAGAGAGGGGCAGATACTTAGATTAATGTGAAAACTATGTAATGTAAATCCCTAGTACGGTGAAAAACCGTTGAACCACTGTTTAGTAATAAATAGCGATCCACACATTTTCTTATTTTTTTTCGCGATATATA
>Ga0326514_10002796_pt1 | contig 11097 bp, 8 predicted proteins | sample 3_2548_0518_D_FD_203653 | JGI IMG/M metagenome (GOLD analysis project Ga0326514, IMG submission 203653) | Bovine rumen microbial communities from UC Davis, California, United States - 3_2548_0518 | ecosystem: Host-associated > Mammals > Digestive system > Stomach > Rumen | place: USA: California... | reverse complement strand
GTAGCGGTTGAGATAGAGCGCATAGTCGTTAAGATTTATTGCAGTATTATAAACCTTTCCGTCTGCAGTTCCATAGATGGTGACCGTAGCGGTGCCTGCGCCGGGTGTCTGGGCAGCGATGAAGATATCCGTGATATCGTCAGCTTCAAGGTCTTCTCTGGCTTCCTTCTCCTCGTCGGTCTCGCCCGCCTGGTCAGGAAGGTTCGATACGTCGTCAGCGAGCTTCTCCTTGAGGATGTCTTCGAATTCTGCCACGTCATCTGAGATGGCAGCGGTGGTGACGTACTGGCCCGTGAGCATGTCAAAGCTTGCATACTCGGTCTTTACCGTCTCTTCACCTTCGATATCGATCACCGTATAGCTCATGACAACAGACAGTACCCTGCCGTTGTCGGAGTAATCAAAATTAACCGTAACGGAAGCAGGCGTTTCGGGAATGCCTGCGATTATGTAAGCAGCTTCCGCATCAGAGCAGCAGCGTGTATAGAGTCCTGCCGCCTCCTGATAGAAACCGTCAAGGATCATGTTGATCGCCGTCTGGACTGCTTCGCTCTGGTTGTCGGATATGACCATCCTCTCGCCGGAGAAAGATGCGAGGAGTTCTTCGTTGCCGTTGTTGTAGCTCTCAGCGAACTCTTCGGTCTTTACCGTAAAGTCAGTACCGATGCACTCTTCCGTAAGCTCGGAGAACTCGACTCTCTCGGGCGAAGGCTCGGGCGTCGGAGTAGGAGTGGGAATCGGCGTGGGCGTAGGTGTGGGCTCCGGTTCTTCCGTAGGTGTCGGTTCTTCCTCGGGCACAGGAACGGGGGTGTTCTCAGGTTCTTCCTGTGCTTCCTTCTTGGAAGGCGCAGAAGAAGCAGTATTGCCGGTCGTTACTCCGCCGTATGTCTCGTTAAGACCCTTGCCGATGGAGTACAGTCCCTCGTTCAGCTTGCCGTAATCGACCGTGCATGCCGCGAGGAGACATGAACAGCAAAGAATGGTTGCCGTTGCTGCCGCGATACTCTTATTGAAAGCCTTTTTGCCCAAACGTCTCATCTTGATTCCCTCCCTTTATCAATCAGTCATGCTTATGTTTCCCTTGCGGAGCGCGGCCGAGAATATGATCCCCGAAGCACCGCCGCTCCTCCTGAATAATATCTTCCCTCCCGATGATGCCAGGAAGGCAGCAGATGTTGCCGTGTCGGATTCTCTCTCCGGCGCGAAAGTCATCTTAAGGGGAAGCCTTACGTTCGCAAGCTCCCTGCCCTCATAGAACACCACGGGTACTTCGAGCATCTCGGATACTGCCCTGACGGCCTCGCTGTCTCTGGCAGACTGCGATACCGCTACAACAGATACCGATCTCGGATCTATCAGATGATTCTCGAGAGATGTCTTTACCGTATCGGCCGCATAACCGGGGTCTGCCTTGGACTTGAGTTCCAGGCCCAGGCAGACGAGCTTCGGCGTGAGGACCAGGACTTTGCCTTCACCTCCCCCGGGAAGCTTCCTGCAGGTTATGAATACGACAGGATTGCCTTCATCCGATGAATCGAGCTCTATATATCTCTGAATGAAATCGTCGTGCATCTCCTGCGTATATCTGTGGAGTTCAAATACCATCTGATCGAGGACGGGCTCTTCGAACGAGACGGGAAGGTCGCTGTAGACGCTGACCCTTACCCCGTTCCTGATATGTGAATTGATCTTGTCATAGAGAGCCTTGTCGGAGATGTTCATCGGCATCGATTCGGTCACAACGGAAAGGTCCTTGGCGATGTCCGCGATGCTTCCGAAGTCGGTAAAGCAGGATGAGCCGAGTGATCTCGCGATGGTATTGACTGCTGCAGTCACTTCGGCAGGATTGACCGAACCGTATCTGATCGCTGCCGCGAACTTACCTTCAGGGGATACGCAGATGACGGGAACGGAGGACAGCTCTGAAGACAGGTTCCTGGATACTATCCCGCAGGCTGCTTCAAGGGGAAGTACGAGAACAAGACAGACGGGTTCTTTGCCGGGCGAAGCAAGATCGGAAGCAAATATCTCAGTGCTCCCTATGCGCCTTCCGCCCGATCCGGAAAGAACGTTCCTGATGGTGTTGTCCGCTTTGTCGGATCTGCCGTAACAGAGTAAGTACATCCTTATCCTCCGTATAGTTTTATTTATAAAACATTACCACACTTTGCCAAAAAACTATAAAATGATTTCAAATTTAACCAACCGGAGGAAACCACAGTGATAGTAGTACTTGACGGCCTTGCCGCAAATCCGGGAGACATCTCCTGGGCGCCCCTCGAAGCATACAGCTCAGTAAAGGCGTATGACGTGACCCATCCCGAAGATCTCATAGCGAGAGCAGCAGGTTGTGAGATGGTGATAACGAACAAGACTCCGTTCGACGAGAAGACTTTAAATCAGCTCCCCGATCTCAAGTACATCGGCGTGCTCGCCACAGGTTATAACGTCGTGGACATAGAAGCGTGCAGGAAGCGCGGGATCGCGGTCACCAACGTTCCCGAATACGGCACGTTCGCGACAGCCCAGATGACAATCGCACTCCTTCTAGAGATAGCGGACAAGGTCGGTCTTCACTCGGCATCCGTCATGAGCGGAGAGTGGGTCACCGCACCCCAGTTCAGCTACTTCAAGGCGCCCCTGATAGAGCTCGCGGACAAGAGGCTTCACATCGTGGGATTCGGCAAGATCGGAAGAAGGGTCGCAGCCATCGCTTCCGCTCTCGGAATGAAGGTATCTGCCACTCCCCATAACCTCGTCTCATCTGAAGAGACCGTCGAAGGTTACACCGTTAAGATGCTGCCCCTGGAAGAGGGGCTCGCGGGAGCAGATGTCGTCACGCTTCACTGCCCTCTCACACCGGAGACGAATGCTCTCATCAACGAAGAGAGATTGTCCGTCATGAAGGACGGCGCGATACTCCTCAACTGCTCGAGAGGACCCGTAATAGATGAAGCTGCAGTAAGAGCCGCACTCGACTCGGGCAAGCTCTCGGGCTTCGGTGCGGATGTCGTATCGGTGGAACCTATGAGATCTGACAATCCCCTGCTCGGAGCTACGAACACCTACATCACCCCGCACATCGCCTGGGCACCCGTCGAGACAAGGATAAGGCTCATTCAGGCAGCGGCGGACAACATAGGCGCATTCCTCAGGGGCGAACGTCTCAACAGAGTCGATTAACTACCGAGGGCACCCCGGAATTACTCGGAGTGCCCTCGACATGGAATAAGGGATAGATTAAGAAAATTGTCGTTTTAAAACACTATAAGTGTATAGGTGTATGATAACAAGACCTTGACCCGAGGTCAAATACAAAATTGAGGCAAACGTGTGCTATTTTCGCGATGTCTTGAGCTGTACGGTAAGGCCTGCGGCAGCGAGAGCGACAGTTACGAGAGCCGCCGTGAGAATGTAGTCTCCGGTAAAGTTTCCTCCCAACACCGTCTCTTCAAAAGAACGTGCGGCTTCGCCTGACAGGAAGCTCGTCCAGAGCAGCGGGGAGAGCACCGAGGACAGTATCCTTGCGCCGAGGATCGCGGTAAGAAGGCTTATGCTCCACTTCTGCGCATAGTAGACCAGAACGCCGAGAAGCGCTCCCAAGGCAAGTCCCACGCCAAGGAGCACGAGCTTGTTTGCCACGATATCCTGCGGAAGGATCCCGTTGTAATCCGTGTATATCCAGTATCCGCACGCGAGCGTCGTTATCAGGATAAGGGCCTTCATGTACAGCGCGAAAGCACCCACACCGAAGCCTACCGTAAACACTCCGATGATGATGAGCCTTGCCACATCGGGAAACTCCATTCCGGAAGACGCGATATAGTTTACGAGCAGCACGCCTGCTGCAAAGCCCAGCGCGGCACCGACCAGAGCGAGGCTCAGGCGGAAGAACTTATATCCCGCAAAGCACACGAGGCATCCTGCCGCCAGTGTCAGTATCGTCAAAACAACATCAGTCAAGTTCAAGTATCTCCTTCACTTCATCGATCGAGGAAGCACTGCACAGGGCTCGTTTGACGGCCGCTGCGCCTTCTTCCCCCTTTATGTAGAACGGCATTACCGCCCTGAATTCCCTTACGACGGCGCCCTCGTCGCAGTCGGGATTATCCTCTCTTCTTCCCATGAGTTCGCGAAGGAGCATCTGCCTCTTCTCGTGGTCTGTGGGCTCAGTGAATTCCCTTCCTTCGAGTTCGTCGGTTATCCTGCGGAACACCCACGGATTGCCTCTTGCCGCGCGGCCTACCATAAGGCCGTCGGCACCTGTCCTGTCCAGCGCCTTCAACGCAGACTTGCCGTCCTTGACATCGCCGTTGGCAAAGACCGGGATATTGCACGGCCTGACGGCTTCCGTCATCTTCGCGACCGCATCGTAATCGGCATATCCGGCATACATCTGAGGCCTGGTCCTGCCATGGATGCAGATCATGGCCGCACCCGATTCCGCAAGGGCTCTTACGAAGTCCGGACCGCCCTTGTCACGGTCGTCATAACCTGTCCTCGTCTTGCACGTGACAGGAATGTCAAACCCTGCCTGCTCCACCGCTCTTACCGCAGCTTCCACGATCTTCGAAGCCCTGAGGGGATCTGTCATGAGAGCAGATCCGGAGCCGGTCTTGACGACCTTCGGCACAGGGCATCCCATGTTGATGTCCAGGATCTTAAGGCCCTGATATTCCGGGGATGCAAGCAGCTTCGACACTGCCGCGGTAAAGTCCTCCGGCTCGCTTCCGAAGAGCTGGATAACGGGAATCTTCTCCCTTACGGGATCTATCATGCTGTATCTCGAATTCCTGCCAAGTCCGTTGTATCTGATCGACCTTGCGGACACGAGTTCGGTCGGGCAGTATGCCGCGCCCATCTCGCCGCAGATGACGCGGAAAGACAGCGCCGAGAAGCCTGCCATCGGGGCCAGGCATATCGGATTATCTATATTTATGTTGCCAATCTTGACCGGATTCACGCTTTCACCTTTTTTAAGAGCATTCTGTCTGATTTTACCTCTTTTTTTACTTGAAATAATAACAATTAGGGGACAAAATAGTACTCGGAAAAAGAGGTGTAATTACATGGACGATTGTCTGGTCTATTTTTTTACGGGTTTTCTTGACAGCGGGAAGACCTCCGTCATCTGCTCATGGCTTGACGGTGAGAACTTCAGGGGCCACAAAGCGGTAGTCATCAATACCGAAGAAGGCGAAGAAGAATACATTGCGGAGAACTATCCGAATGCAGATCCCGTCATCATCAACTGTGATGCCGACGGCGTCAACAAGGAACTCACCTTCGACATAGAAGCAAGACACAAGCCTGATCTGGTATTCATCGAATGGAACGGATCCGTGTCCCCGGCCGAGTTTTTTGACAAGGTGGATGTGCCCAAGAGATGGGCGCTCGCGGCAGCTATAGTCGTCGTTGACTGTTCGACATATGCCGAGTACTACAAGAACATGCAGACGTTCTTCGCAGACTACTACAGGTTCTGCGACACGGTCATCTTCAACAGGGTCGATCCCGCCACCGACAACATCCCGAAGCTCAGAGGTTCGGTCAAGGCCGTCAACCCTTCGATAAGCATTAATTTCCTGAGCAAGGATAACGAGATCATAAGGATAGAGGATCATCTTCCCTATGACCTGTCCAAGAGCCCCTGTGAGATCTCGGCAGACGACTTCGGTCTGTTCTATACCGATGCGCTCGATAATGTCGACCGCTACAACGGCAAGCGCGTTACGCTCATCGGAGAGGCCGAGATATTAAGAGAGTTCAGAGGCAGGGCATTCGTGCTCCAAAGACAGGCTTACACCTGCTGTGCGGCAGATGTCGGCATGATGGGCGTGCTCTGCATGTATGACGTTAAGTCCGGTTTCCCTGCCGGCCAGTGGCTCAAGGTAACGGGGACCGTGAGATATTTCGAGGACGAGCAGAACGGCCAGAAGGTGGCTGTCCCCTGCCTTACCGTGGAGAACTACGCGATAACCTCGAAGCCCGAGAACGAGATCATTTATTTCAACTGATAGAAAGAAGGTAATTTGAATGACAAAAGTAGACATTTTCTCAGGATTCCTGGGAGCAGGTAAGACAACGCTTATCAAGAAGCTCATCGCAGACGGATATAACGGACAGAAGATCGTGCTCATCGAGAACGAGTTCGGTCAGATAGGTATCGACGGCGGATTCCTGAAGGAATCCGGCATCGAGATAACAGAGATGAATTCCGGCTGCATCTGCTGCAGCCTCGTAGGTGATTTCGGAACGGCGCTGCAGGATGTCATCGACCGTTTCCATCCCGACAGGATCGTAATAGAACCCTCCGGCGTCGGCAAGCTCTCTGATGTCGTAGCTGCAGTCAAGAGAGTTGAAGGCACCGAGGTCTGCGGCACCGTCACGGTGATCGACGCATCCAAGTGCAGGATCTACCTGAAGAACTTCAAGGAGTTCTACGAGAACCAGATCAAGTATGCCGGTACGATCATCTTAAGCCGTACGGGCAATATCGCCCAGGATAAGCTCGACCAGGCCGTTGCCCTTATCAAGGAAGTCAACGACCACTCCCAGATCATCACCACTCCCTGGGATGACCTGTCAGGCGTACAGATCCTGAAGGCCATCGAAGAGCCCATCACGGCTGCGGACATGGCTGCAGCTCTTCTCGAAGCAGAGGAGCATGAGCACCACCATCACCACCACGACCACGGCGAGGACTGCGAGTGCGAGGAGTGCAAGGGCCATCATCATCACGACCACGACGACGACGATGACGATGACGAGCATGAGCATCATCACGAGCACCACCATGATCACGACCATGACCATGAGGAGCACGAACACCATCACCACGATCACCACCATGCGGATGAGATCTTCGACAGCATCGGATTCGAGACATCAAGATCATTCACGGCAGATCAGATCTCCGCAGCTCTCAAGTCGCTCGACGATTCAGACAAGTACGGTCAGATCCTCCGTGCGAAGGGCATCGTTGCAGGCGAAGGCGGACAGTGGATACACTTCGATTATGTGCCCGGTGAAGAAGATGTCCGTACGGGTCCTGCAGATGTTACCGGCAAGCTCTGCGTCATCGGCGCAAGCGTCAACAAGGAAGCAGTAAAGGAATTATTCGGAATATAAGGTACCGCGGCAATGAACAAAGCAGGATTCAGGATCATCGTTGTAGGTGCCGGCAAGGTCGGCAAGACCATCACAAGACGTCTTACTGACGAAGGCCATAACCTTGTCGTCATAGACAGATCTGAGAGTAAGCTCGAAGAGCTGTCCAACCAGTGCGACTGCATGCTTCTGACCGGTTCGGGTGCGAGCCACCAGACACTTGAAGAAGCCGGCATAACGGAATCCGACCTCATGATTGCGGTCACCGATTCAGACGAACTGAATCTTCTGTGCTGCACGATAGCAAAGCAGTTCAATCCCGATATCTCGACCATCGCCAGGGTAAGGAACCCCGACTACGGTAACGAGATCCCTTATCTTATGAACCGTCTTGCGATAGACCGTATCATCAACCCCGAGTTCGAGGCGGCAGTGGATGCAGCGCGTCTGCTCTTCCTGCCTGCGGCAATATCCATCAATTCGTTCGCACACGGAACTGCCGAGATCGTCAAGATAGAGATACCCGAAGGCAGCATCCTTGATGAGAAGTCCATCGCTTATCTCGGTAAGAACATCACCAACGATCTCGTCATCGTAGGAGTCGAGCGGGACGGCGAGCTCACGATCCCGAACGGTGACTTCGTATTGAAGTCCGGCGACGTCATATCGTTCGTATCTTCCCGTAAGGTCTGCATTCAGTTCCTGCAGAAGATCGGATTCAATTCCAGATCCGTTCACAACACCATGATCATAGGCGGCGGCAAATCCGCATACTATCTTGCGGATCAGCTGCTCAAGTCCGGCATCTACGTCAAGATCATCGAGAAGAGTTACGCGCGCTGCGAAGAGCTCAGCGTACTCCTTCCGAAAGCAATGATCATCCACGGCGACGGAACGGAATCAGGCGTTCTCGAAGAGGCCGGAATAGCTACCACGGATGCCCTCGTCGCCCTCACGGGTATCGACGAAGAGAACATCATGCTGACACTGCACGCCAAGCAGGTATCTAAGGCAAAGGTGGTAACCAAGATCAACAGGATCACCTTCACCAAGGTCATCAACAATCTTAACCTCGGAAGTGTTATCTACCCCAAGTACATAACCGCCGAGAACATAATCACATATGTAAGAGCGAAGCAGGCATCGATCGGCTCCAACGTCGAGACGATGTACCAGCTTCAGGACGGTCAGGCAGAAGCCATCGAATTCAAGGTGAAGGATACGCCTTCGATCAACGGTATCCCTCTTAAGGATCTTAAGCTCAAACCGGGCGTTATCGTCTCCTTCATCATCCATGACGGACAGCTCATCATCCCTACCGGAACTGACTGCATCAGCGAAGGCGACAACGTCATGATCGTCACATCACACAAAGGCTTTACGGATCTTACGGACATACTTCGATGAACTTCAGGATGCACTTATACATACTGGCTAAGGTTATGCTCATCGAGGGCATCCTTATGCTCATCCCGGCTGTCTGCGCTCTGTTCTACGGAGAGACGGACAAGCTGATCATCTATCTGTCCTGCTCGGCAGTCAGTGCACTGCTCGGTCTTGTCATCAGTAACATCAAGCCCAAGAACACCAACATATACCTCAAGGACGGCTGCGTCGTTACCGCGGAGAGCTGGCTTCTGCTCTCGCTCATCGGATGCGTTCCCTTCCTTATTACCGGCGAGATACCGAGGTTCACGGATGCTGTTTTCGAGACCGTGTCCGGATTCACCACGACAGGTTCTTCGATCCTTACCGACGTCGAGGCGTTGTCACACGCTTCGCTGATATGGAGATCGCTAACACACTGGATCGGCGGTATGGGAGTCCTCGTGTTCCTCCTCGCCGTCGTGCCCATGTCGGGAGGGTCTAACATGAACCTTCTCATCGCGGAGAGCCCGGGACCTTCCGTAGGCAAGCTGCGCCCCAAGGTCCGTTCTACGGCAAAGGCGCTCTACCTTATCTATCTCGGTCTTACCCTGCTCGAGATCCTTGTCCTCGTCACCGCAGGAATGCCGGTCTTCGACAGTCTCTGCTCGGCTTTCGGTACTGCCGGTACGGGCGGATTCGGCATCAGGAATGACAGCTTCGCATCTTATGCTCCGCACATCCAGTGGATAGTCGCGGTCTTCATGATAGTCTTCGGCGTAAACTTCAATTTCTACTATCTGATCTTAGCCAGACAGCCCGGCAAGGCGTTCAGGATGGAAGAGATCAGAGGATATCTTCTTGTCATCCTCGCAGCCGTAGCCGTTATCTGCGTCAACACTTTCAGCATCACGGGAGAGCTCTGGAGCACACTGAGGAATTCAGTCTTCCAGGTAGCGACGATCATAACGACGACGGGATTCGCGAGCACCGACTTTGACACCTGGCCCACGCTGTCGAAGCTCATACTCGTGTCTCTGATGTTCATAGGTGCATGTGCGGGATCCACCGGTGGCGGCATCAAGATCTCGAGGTTCCAGATAAGGCTCAAGACTCTCACCAGGGAGATAGACAGATATCTCCATCCCCGCACGGTCAAGAAGATCCAGATGGACGGCAAGCCTCTGGATGCCGAGGTCATCCGTTCCGTTACGGTCTACTTCATGGCATTCCTGCTTCTGTTCTCTGCATCCGTTGCCATCGTATCCATAGAAGGGTATGACCTCGTTACGAGCTTTACCTCCGTCGCGGCGACGATCAACAATATCGGACCGGGACTTGCGATGGTCGGACCTACACAGAACTTTGCGTTCTTAAGCGACCTGTCCAAGTGGGTCCTCATCGTAGACATGCTCGCGGGAAGACTCGAACTCTTCCCTCTCATAATCTTCCTCTATCCGGGAACTTACAGGAACTCGTATCAGAATAAACTGCCGAGGATCATCAGATAAGATCTCACAGCTCGTAAGGCTTGGGATCCACCTTCGTATATCTCATTATCTCTTCCATGCGCGGCTTATCAAGATAAGCTACGAGTGAATAAGCCCTGCCCGATCTGCCGGCTCTGGCAGTCCTTCCTATCCTGTGAAGATAGAGCTCATTTTCCTTGGGAATATCGTAATTGAATACTGCTTCTATATCGTCGACATCGATGCCTCTGGCGACCACGTCAGTGGCTACGAGGATATCGAACTTGTCTTTGCGGTATGCATCCATCGTGCGGTTCCTGGTGCCCTGTCCGATGTCGCCGTGAAGGACCTCTGCCTTGAGGCCTTTGGCTGCGAGCTTGGCGCATACCTTGGAAGCTTCCGCCTTTGTGTTGCAGAAGACTATTACCTTGCGCAGTCCTTCCCTGCTTAATATCTTCATTATCGAATCGAGCTTGTCCTTCTCCGGACAGCTTACGATGTACTGGTCAATATCAGGGTGGTCCTGAGCTTTGGGCATTACGTCGATCTCTGCGGCATCTCCCATGAACTGCCATGTGATGTCCTGGATCTCACGGGGCATGGTAGCCGAGAACAGCGCGATCTGCTTGTCCTTGGGAGTGAGTGCCATTACCCTGCGGATATCGTTGATGAAGCCCATCTTGAGCATCTCGTCCGCCTCGTCTAAGACGAGTGTGTAGATCTGAGATATGTCGACCATCTTCCTTGTGACCATGTCGAGAAGTCTTCCGGGAGTAGCGACTATTACCTGGGGCTTCTTCGCGAGCTTCTCCTTCTGCACGTTCATGCTCTGTCCGCCGATCAGCGAAGCGATGCGGAAGCCCTGTATGTATTTGCCGAGTAACTTAAGTTCCGTCGTTATCTGAAGAGCGAGCTCTCTTGTGGGACAGAGTATCAACGCCTGTACGAATCTCGCATCGAGGTTCAGATATTCAAGTATCGGGATGCCGAATGCAAACGTCTTGCCGGTGCCGGTCGGGGCCTTTGCTATGACACTCATGTTATCCATCATGAGTGGGATAGCTTTCTGCTGTACCGTGGTAGGGCGCTTCACGCCCATCTTCATAAGTGAATCCAGCACCTCTGGAGAGAGGTCGAGATCTTCAAATGTCAG
>Ga0326514_10002795_pt1 | contig 11099 bp, 9 predicted proteins | sample 3_2548_0518_D_FD_203653 | JGI IMG/M metagenome (GOLD analysis project Ga0326514, IMG submission 203653) | Bovine rumen microbial communities from UC Davis, California, United States - 3_2548_0518 | ecosystem: Host-associated > Mammals > Digestive system > Stomach > Rumen | place: USA: California... | reverse complement strand
CCGACGGACGGTCCGCTTCATCTGGCGCTTCATTTTGGAGACTTTCAGGAACTCCAGCGCCGCGGGACCGTAGGTGGTCATGTACTCGAGGAACGCGTCGCTGCAGGTGATGTCGTTCCCGTCCGAGACGTGTTCAAGGTATTGCTCTTTGAAGAGGCGGTACTCCGAACGGAGCAGGCGCACCTCGTCGACGCTCCACTTGTGGTAGAAGTCCTTTCCGAGGAGGCAGGCCAGGGTTCGGTAATCTCCGAGGTGGGAGAAGTCGAAGTCATAGATGGGTGCCACCTTGAAGAACTCGAGGAACTCCTCATAGAGGTGCCGCTCCGCCATCTCTCCCCGGTTCGGAAGGATGCGCACGACTTCGGCCGGGATGACCGGGACCTTCTGGTACTTCATGACCGAGGTCCGCTTGTTCCCCTCTGCCACATAGAAGCGGTGGTTGAATTCATAGACGATGATGGGGTCGGTGAACCCCTCTTCCTCCTGGACGGTCAGGAGCCGGGACCACTTGGAACCGAACTCGGTATCCTCGTCCAGCAGAGGCATATAGTTAGGTGCGAAAGACTCCCGCCGGGCGTTGGAGAACGTGCCCTCGATCATCGAGACCGGGATCTCCATCAGGCCGACCGGGACCTCTTTGCGTTTCGCGTTGCCGAAGCGCTGTTCGAAGGACGGCAGGTACGGATCCTTCCGCCTCCATTTCGCCTGTCGTGAAGCCAGGAGGCCGAGCCGCCTCGCTTCCTGATAGGAATATTTCATAGGATCAGACTCGTTTCAGATAGTACTGGAGCGATTGATAGTCGTATTGCGGGACCGGCAGCGGGAAGCCGACCTCTCCCAGCATGGAGCCGGAGAGCGTGAGCCCTGTATCGCCCACGACATACTGTGCGTCCGGGTCGAGGCCGCCGACGCGCAGATAGCGGGTCGGTGCGTTCCCGGCGATGCCGCGGATGGGGAAATACACGACCGAGACCAGACTTTCGGAACGGTCCGGTGCGTGGATGGCCCAGGCCGTCACCTTGTCGGTGAAGGGGCTGGACAGGCGGTAGTAGTCCCCCTGCTGGATGAGGGCCGCATACTGCTTGAAGCGGGCGACCTGCTCCCGGACGGCATCCTTTTCTTCCTCGGTCAGTTCCGAGGGGTCCAGCTCATAGCCGAAGGTGCCAGCCATGGCGACGGTCGCGCGGGTCTCGAAGGGCGTGATCTTCCCGTTCTGCTGGTTGGGACAGACCGAGACATGGGCGCCGACCGCGGACGTTGGATAGCCGAAGGACGTGCCGTACTGGATGTACAGGCGGTCGACGGCGTCGGTGTTGTCCGAGCACCAGATCTGCGGCGTGTAGTAGAGCATGCCGGCATCGAACCGGCCTCCCCCGCCGCTGCAGCCTTCGATGAGCATGTTCGGATACCGCTGTGTCAGACGTTCGAGGAAATCGTAGAGGCCGAGCATATAGTCATACAGCAGTTTGCCGGGCAGTGTGGTCTCCGAATGGATGTCCGAGATACTGCGGTTGGCATCCCATTTGAGGTAGTCTACCTCTGCGCTGTCGAGGACCTTGCAGATAGCGTCAAAGATGCTGTCGACCACTTCTTTGCGGGAATAGTCGAGGACCAGCTGGTTCCTGCCGCGGGTCGGTTTCTTGCCCGGGATGGACAGTGCCCAGTCCGGGTGCGCCTCATAGAGACGGCTGTTCTCACTGACCATCTCCGGTTCGACCCAGAGGCCGAACTTCATGGGCAGGTTGTGGATGGCGGCACTGAGTTCTCCCAGCGTCCCGCCGAGTTTTTCTTCGTTGACGAACCAGTCGCCGAGGGCCTGATTGTCATCGTCCCGGGAACCGAACCAGCCGTCGTCGAGGACCATCATGTCGATGCCGAGGTCTCTCGCCTCTTCCGCGAAGTTCAGGAGGCGGTCGCCGTCAAAGTCGAACAGAAAGGCTTCCCAGCTGTTGATGAGGACGGGACGGGGACGGTCTTTCCAGACGCCCCGGCAGACGTTCTCCCGAATGACACGGTGATGGTTCCGGGACAGTTTGCCAAAGCCGCTGCCACTGAAGCTCAGGATGACTTCCGGTGCCACGAGCCGTTCGCCCGGCAGCAGTTCATAGGACAGCCCTTCTTCGGTAAGACCCATCTGCAGACGGGTCTGGCTGAACTGGTCCTTCTCCGCTTCCGCGAGGAAACTGCCGCTGTAGACGAACTGCATGGACCAGCAACGGCCGGCGCCTTCCAAGGTGCTCTGTTCCGCCAGGATCACGAAGGGATTGTACTGGTGGGACGAATAGCCCCGGGTGCTGCCTACCGCCTGCCGAGTGTGCCCGACTTTGGTCCGCTGCAGCTGACGTTCATAGCCGTGCTGCCCGTGGAAGACGAGCAGGTCATAAGTCCCGTACTGGAAGTCCAGGACAGCTGTCTGGAACTTTTCGACGGACACCGGTGCATCGCCACAGTTTTCGACGATGGCGCTGCGGGTGATGATGTCTTTCTCCGGGAGGACCCCGTAAAGGAGCTTCACAGAGAGATCGAGACGCTCCTCCTTCAGTTCGATCGTCAGGGTCTGGACGTCCTCATCGGAGTCGAGAGCGTAGACGGCCGGAAGACCGGGCAGGGCATACTTTCCCGTTTCGATCGTATAGCCGGCATAGTGAAGGTCACAGCCGATGGTACCGGTGGCATCCTTCACCATGAACGCCGGGCTCCGGAAGTCGCCGCTGCCCTGGAACGGGAATTCCTGGGGCAGGGCGTCCAGCGTGTACGTACGGTCCTCCCCCGCGGAATACGGGTTCACGGAGAAACCGTGGTCTTTGAAGGTCAAAAGATGGTCCGACAGACCATCGACCTTCACGCCGTAGTGAAGATGCAGAAGGTATCCCTTTTCATCCACCATCATCTGGTAGGACGTTTCACGGGTCTCCAGGATAAAACTCTGTTTCTTCGGATCAAAGGTGATAGACATAGCCGGACCTCTTTCGTGGTTATTTGATTGGATCGAAAATGGATGGGTTACTTGACTGCGCCGTTGACAACGCCGTTGATGATCTGTTTCTGTGCGAACAGGTAGAAGATCAGCATCGGCAGGAGGGCGAGCAGGTAGGAGGCGAATGCGAGGTTATAATTCGTGCCGAACTGGGTCTGGAAAGTCAGCTGCGCGAGCGGAAGGGTATTCATTCCGCTGCCGGACATGATGACCAGAGGCGTCATGACGTCGTTCCAGGTACCGAGAGCGGTCAGGACGGCGACGGTGGCGTGCATCGGTTTCATGAGCGGGAAAATGACTTTCCAGTAGGTCGTCCAGGTAGAGGCGCCGTCGACATGGGCGGCTTCCTCGAGTGCCACCGGGATGTTCTTCAGGTAGCCGGAGTACAGAAGGACATTCATCGGCATATAGAAGACCGTGTAGCAGAGGATGACACCGACCACGTTGGCGATGTGCAGTTCCGCCGTCTGTTTGACGAGCGGCATCATCAGGATGGCGAAGGGGACGAACATGCCGCTGACGATGTAGTAATAGGACGTACGGTAGAACTTGCTGTTCTGCATGTTCCGGGCAACGGCATACCCCATCAGAGAATGGATGACGAGGGCAAGGCCCATGGTGATGCCGGTGATGAGCACACTGTTCAGAAGAGAGCGCCAGAAGTCGGTGACTTCCATCGCCTCACGGAAATTGCTGAGGCTCCAGTGCTGCGGCAGCGACAGGATGCCGGAGATGCTGTTCGTCATTTCGCTCGGCTGTTTGAAGGCGATGACGATGGTCATGTAGAGCGGGAACAACACCGTGATGAGGCCGAGGATCAGAAGGATGGTCAGCGGCCAGTTGAATTTTTCTTTGACTTTCACAGCGGAAAGATCGTTGTTCTTTTTGCTCACAGCTGCTCCTCCTTACTGTTCAGGAATCTCATCTGGAAGACGGAGATGGTCACGATGACGATGAAGAAGATGACCGCGTTGGCACTCTGGAAGCCGAACTGGCCGCCGGACATACCGTTGTTGTAGATGAGGAACGAGATGGATTCCGTGCTCTGGGCAGGACCACCCTTGGTCAATGCCATGATCTGATCGAAGACCATGAGGAAGTTCTTCATGCAGAGGACCATGTTGATCGTGAAGAACGGGATGATGAGCGGGAACGTCAGATGGCGGAATTTGCTCCATCCGGTCGCGCCGTCCAGCATACCGGCTTCATAGACATCTTCCGGAACGGTCTGAAGACCGGAGATGTAGATGATGGTGTTCATTGCGATGGCCTGCCATGCGCAGACGATCATGACGGCGATCCACGCCTTGCTGCCACTGGCCAGGATGCTGGTCGAATGGAAGATGGCGGGAACGATGTAGGTGAAGAAATAGTTGAAGATGTAACCGACAACAAGAGCGCCGAGGATGTTCGGCAGGAAGTACATGCCGCGAAGAGCACTCTTGAATTTGATCTTGGCATTCAGGCCGAGGGCCATCAGAAGGCTCAGGACGTTGACGAGGATGGTCGTGAAGAATGCCAGTTTGACCGTGAACAGGTACGATTTCCCGACACGGGCATCGGTGAACAGGTCGATGTAGTTGCGAAGGCCGACCCACTCATAGGAGCCGTAGCCCTTGAAATTCGTAAAGCTGTAAATAAAACCTTTGATCAGCGGAAGGGTGTTGAACAGGAAAAAGAGGATGAGGATCGGGATCGCGATCATCGCAAAGGTGCGTTCGCGTTCCGTGACCGTCTTTTTCGGCTTCAAAAGCTCCGCCTGTGCTTCTTTTTTCTTCATGCTTCCAACCTCCTTTAAGACTGGTGAGCTGCCTGATAAGCCTGGACCTTACGGATGATGTCACGATTGTAACGGACCCAGTCCTTATCGAACTTGGCAAGGAAAGCATCGATGTCGCCGTTGATGACCATCGTCTGGATGATGGCGTCGACGGACATCTCGGACGGATAGTGGTGGTCCTGATAGTCGACCATCTTGTCATTGTCGATGTAGGGCTTCATGTCGTCGAGGACGGCCGGGATCTTGAAGTCGCCGTTCTCACAGGGGACGGAAGTCTGGTCATCGATATAGAGCTGGACATTGGCGGGATCCTGCAGATAGCGAAGAACTTCGTAAGCAGCCTCTTTGTTCGGGCACTCGGAAGTCACGCAGAACTGAAGGTCGACACCGGAGTTCAGGTACTGCTTGTCGGAGTCGTCATTACCGGGCATGACGAAGGAACCGATCTCCATATCCGGGTTGACAGACAGGATCTGCGGCACGGCATAGGAACCGATGGTATACATCGCCGATTCGCCGTTGGCAAACGCGGTACAGGCATCGTTGTAGCCGTAGGCCACGACACCCTCTTCCCCGTACGGGAGCAGCTGCATCATCTTCTCGGCAACTTCCTTGTAAGCGGCCGTGAAGGTGGTCTTGCCTTCATTGACCTGCTGGCAGATGTCTGCCGGAGCGAGGTCGACACAGAGGGCGTTCCAGGGAGCAAGGCAGGTCCAGGTGTCTTTCATGCCGAAGTAGAACGGAAGGATGCCTGCTTTTTTGATGGTGTCACACAGCGTGATGAGTTCGTTCCAGTTGGTCGGAAGGGTCCAGCCGTGTTTCTGGAACATCGCTTTGTTATAAAGGATGCCGGCAGCATTGGCCGCGTAAGGCATACCGAAGACGCCTTCGGTCGGGACGAATTCGAGGCCTTCGAGGATGTCGAGGTAGGACTGCTTGACGTTTTTCAGGCCATCATAGTCGGAGATGTCCATGAGGATGCCTGCATCCACAAAGTTCGAGTAGTTGACGTCGCCGCCGATGCCGATGATATCCGGATAGTCCTCGCGGATGAAGCGGGTCTTCAGGATGGTGGTGGCATCGTTCGGAGACGAGATGGTCAGGTGGATGTCGTCGTGCGTCGCGTTGAAGTTGGCTTCGATCTTTTCAAAGGTCTTGACCGCCTCCTGCTTGTACTGCACGATCTCGATCTCGGTCTTTCCTGTGTCGGCACTCTTCTGACAGCCGGACAGCAGCAGAGCCGCCGTCATCAGGACCGAAAGCACCAGACACAGAAAACGTTTCATAGTTTTCATGAAATCAGCTTCCTTTCTGTAACTGCTGTCAGACTCAGTGGACGATCGCGAGTTCGGTGGTCTTGTCGAACACGTGGATCTTGTCGGGGTCGAGGGCGAACTTGACGACGTCGCCGACTCTGGCCGGAGTGGTCGGAGCCACCGAAGCGGTCATCTGAGTGTCCGCATAGTCGAAGTTCAGATTGACGCCTGCGCCAAGGAGTTCGAAGACTGCGACTTCCCCTTCGATGACGGTGCCGGCAAACTTTGCAAGGTCTTCGGCTTCATCCGAGACGTCTTCCGGACGGATGCCGGCAACGACGGTCTTGCCTTCATAGCCACCTGCCAGGAGCGCTTCGCCTTTGGCGGCCGGGAGTGCGAGGGTGTCCCCGCCTACTTTCAGGACGACCTTGTCGTCTTCTTTGGCGACGACGGCATCGAAGAAGTTCATCTGCGGAGAGCCGATGAAGCCCGCGACGAACAGGTTGTCGGGTTCGTTGTAGAGATTGGTCGGGGTATCGACCTGCTGGACGATACCGTCTTTCATGACGACGATCCGGGTGCCGAGGGTCATGGCTTCCGTCTGGTCATGCGTGACGTAGATGATGGTCGCGCCGAGACGGTCATGCAGCCGGGCGATTTCCGTTCTCATCTGGACTCTCAGTTTGGCGTCCAGGTTGGAGAGCGGTTCGTCCATCAGGAAGACCTGCGGGTTCCGGACGATGGCACGGCCCATGGCGACACGCTGTCTCTGACCACCGGAGAGCTGGCTCGGTTTTCTCTTGAGCAGCTGGTCGAGGTCCAGGATGCGGGCGGCTTCACGGACCGCTTTGTCGATCTCATCTTTCGGGGTCTTTCTCATTTTGAGACCGAATGCCATGTTGTCGTAAACGGTCATGTGCGGATACAGTGCATAGTTCTGGAAAACCATCGCGATGTCGCGGTCCTTCGGCTCGAGGTCATTGACGACCTTGTCACCGATCTTCAAGGTGCCGCTGGTGATGTCTTCCAGACCGGCGATCATACGAAGCGTGGTCGACTTACCACAGCCGGACGGACCAACAAAGATGATGAATTCCTTATCGGCGATCTCCAGGTTGAAGTCTTTGACCGCTTCATACCCATTCGGATATTTTTTGCCGATGTGTTCCAGGGATAAACCTGCCATAACAAATACCTCCATTTTCAACTAAACTCTCAATATTTCACAAAAAGTCCGTTCTACGTGAAATATTTCTATTGCAATTTCATTATATGGGGTGGCGATATATCGCAAAATAGCATATAATGCTCATATATATGCCATTTCTCTTTTTATTGATCGACATATGCATATACTGACGCATATTGGCATATTTCGGGACGTCATTCATAAGGAGAAAGTTAATGGAACAGTTTCATATGAACGTATTCACCAACGAATCCTTTGCCGATTTCCACACCTATCAGGTCGGAAGAGAACAATGTGACCCCCAGCACCTGTTCGGCCCCGCCAAGCGGAACCACTACCTGTTCCATTACATCCTCTCCGGAAGAGGGACCCTCATGGCGACAGACCATGACGGCATCACGCATACGTTCACGCTCCATGCCGGGCAGGGCTTTATGATCTTCCCCGGCCAGATCAACATGTACATGGCAGACGAGGAAGATCCATGGAACTACATATGGGTCGAATTCGACGGCCTGCGCGCCACCGAGATCCTCGCCCGCACCAGTTTCCGCTGGCACAACCCCGTATACCTCTGCGGGAACCCGGAAAAATGCGAGGCGATGAAACGGGAAATGCTGTACCTTGTCGAGCATCCGGACCTCACCCCTTTCTCCCGGGTCGGCCATCTGTACCTCTTCCTCGATGACCTCTGCGGCAGCATCCGGGACGCGGACCTCTCCGAAATCAAAGTCAAAGACCGCTACATCAACGAGGCCATCAACTACATCGAATCGAATTTCATGAACGACATCTCGGTCGAGTCCATCGCCAGATGGACCGGGCTCGAACGAAGTTACTTCGGCAAACTCTTCAAGAAAGCGACCGGCATGTCTCCCCAGCGGTTCCTCCTCAATTACCGCATGACAAAAGCCGCCGAGATGCTTCGCATGACGAACCTGCCTGTCGCGGAGATCGGACGGCAGGTCGGCTATCCCGACCAACTCCATTTTTCGAGAGCGTTCAAATCGATCTACGGGCTCTCCCCCCGCAACTGGAAAAAGGAGATCCAGAATCTGTAACAGAAAACCCCCGGTGACACGGTCACCGGGGGTTCGTATTTTGTTTCAAGTGTTATTCGCCGTATCCGTTCGGATGGTTCACATGCCAATTCCAGGCGGTCTCGACGATAGTCTTCAGGTCTGCGAACTGCGGGTCCCAGCCGAGGACCGTTCTGGCCTTTTCGGAAGAAGCCACGAGCTGGGCCGGGTCGCCGGCTCTGCGGGGGCATTCATCGGCGGGGATGGGATGGCCGGTCACGTCTCTTGCGACATCGATGACCTCACGGACCGTGAAGCCGACGCCGTTGCCGAGGTTGAAGACATTGTTCTCGCCGCCTTTCAGCAGGTAGTCGAGGGCGAGGATGTGAGCGCTGGCGAGGTCGCAAACATGGATGTAGTCCCGGACGCAGGTGCCGTCCTTGGTCGGGTAGTCCGTGCCGAACATCGCGATGCTCTTCCGCTTGCCGTTCGGGACCTGCAGGATGAGCGGGATGAGATGTGTCTCCGGGTCGTGAGCTTCGCCGATTGTGCCGTCCGGCTGCGCGCCGCAGGCGTTGAAGTAACGGAGGGCCACATAGTGGAGACCGTGGGCGACGCTCGTCCACTTCATCATCTTTTCCATGGAGAGCTTAGTCTCGCCGTAGCAGTTGGTGGGCTCGGTCTTGTCGGTCTCGAGGATCGGGACCCGCTCCGGCTCGCCGTAAGTGGCTGCTGTCGAGGAGAAGACGATCTTGTCGACGCCGTGGGCGACCATGGATGCCAGAAGGACCATCGTGCCGTGAAGGTTGTTGTCATAATACTTGAGAGGGTCCTGCATGGACTCGCCCACCTGAGACGACGCTGCAAAGTGGATGACGCCTTCGATGTCTTCCTTCTCGAACAGGTCATCGAGGGCTACTCTGTCCCGGATGTCCAGCTCATAGAACTTCGCCTTCGGGTGGACCGCCGCCTTGAAGCCGGTCAGAAGGTTGTCGGCGACGACGACATCTCTGCCGGCGTCGATGAGTGCGCGTACCGTGTGGGAGCCGATGTAACCCGCTCCGCCTAACACTAAAACTGACATATGGAAACTCCTCTCTGGATTCTCAAGCAATGGGTTGTCCGCCGATGTCACTGTCATCTTCACCGGGCTGGCTTTCAGCCAGTTGTGACCTCATGAAGACAGGGCCCCGTTCACAGTCGTTTCCGACAATGGCCCAGTCTTCACCGGCTTCTTTCGTGGCTTCCAGGAAACAGCCCCGCGGGCAGACCCGGCAGGACATGGCGATGTGATTCTGCATTTCGATGCACCTCTGAAAAATCTTCAAGAGCATTATAGCACATACTGGAACATTTGCACGAAGATTCTGGCCAATCCTCGTCAGGTTTGGCAAATGCATTTTTGCAACAAATCCGATATACTGAAAGTACCCCAATCTGAACTCTGAAGGAGGTACACCCTATGTATGATGTCCTCATCATCGGTGCCGGGATCGAAGGCACCGCCATTGCCAGAAGACTGTCCCGCTACCAGCTGTCCATCGCCCTGGTGGAAGCGGCCAACGACGTCGCCATGGGCTCCACCAAAGCCAACAGCGCCATCGTCCACGGCGGGTATGCCGAAGCGAACGCAAAGCTCAAGGGCCGGGTCTGCTACAAGGGCCGCGTCCAGTTCGCCCAGCTCGACAAGGAGCTGAACTTCGGCTTCCGGGAGACCGGTTCTCTTGTCATCACAACGAACGAGGAAGACCTTCCGAAGCTGGAAGCCCTCCTCGAGAACGGCAAACTCAACGGCCTTGACGACCTCTCCATCCTGAACCACGACGAGATCATGGAACTCGAACCGAACATCAACCCGGAGGTCAAACATGCCCTTTACTGCAAAGGTGCCGGTGTCTGCTCCCCCTACGAGATGGCCATCGCCCTTGCGGAGAACGCCATCCACAACGGAGCAGAGCTCTTCCTGAACTCCCCCGTCACCGCCATCGAAAAGATTGACGACCACTTCGTCGTCCACACTCCGGACAAAGACTTTGAGGCGATGTACGTCATCAACGCTGCAGGCCTCAACTCGGACAAGGTCGACCAGATGGTCAATGAGCCCACCTTCAGCGTCCACCCCCGCTCCGGCGAATATGTCCTGTTCGCCGCCGGTACCGGCTCCGCGCTGAACACCGTCGTCTTCCAGATGCCCTCCAAAATGGGCAAAGGAATCCTCGTCACGAGCACCTACCACCGCAACCTGCTGCTGGGTCCCGACGCCATCGACGAACAGGCGGCCGACCTCGACCGCAGCACCCATGTCGAGCGGCTTTACAAGATCTACAAAGAGGGTCTGAACACGACGACGGTCATGGACCCGTCAAAGTTCATCCGCTCCTTCACCGGTCTCCGCGCCGTCTCCAGCACCGACGACTTCGTCGTCGGCACGACACCCACAAAAGGCTTTATCAATGTCGCCGGCATCCAGTCCCCCGGTCTGACCTCCTCCCCCGCCATCGCGGACATGGTGACAGACCTCCTCACGGAAGAGGGCCTGAGCCTCGTCGACGACCCGAATTACGACCCGTACCGCGCGCCCATCATCAAGAAAGACAAAGAGATGCTCCCGATGGCGGAAGTCAACAAACTTCTGAACCTCGAGTCCTGTCCCGAAAAGATGATCTGCCGCTGCGAGCAGGTCACCGAAGGCACCATCATCGACGCCATCACCCGGGGCATCCCCATCAACACGGTCGATGCCGTCAAGCGTCGCACCCGCGCCTCCATGGGCTTCTGCCAGGGCGCCTTCTGCCGTCCCCGCTTCACGGAAGTCGTCGAACGGGAACTGGGCATCAAGCTCGACACCCGCACCGACATCGAGACCGAAGGCGACACC
>Ga0326514_10002794_pt1 | contig 11102 bp, 9 predicted proteins | sample 3_2548_0518_D_FD_203653 | JGI IMG/M metagenome (GOLD analysis project Ga0326514, IMG submission 203653) | Bovine rumen microbial communities from UC Davis, California, United States - 3_2548_0518 | ecosystem: Host-associated > Mammals > Digestive system > Stomach > Rumen | place: USA: California... | reverse complement strand
TGTCCGACATTAAAACTGTGAATTTTGTCGATTAGTTGCAAATTAATCTTTAACTAGAACAGTTTTCTAATTTTCGCGATTCATCTGATCTACTTCATTCGGATCTCTTATTCCTCTCTTTCTGATACCACTTGGTTAACATTTTACTTGGTACATAACTAGATTTGTTAAATTAAGCTTGCCATCCTAAACCTCCCTTTCGATCTTACTGCAGACATATGCAGCCTGCACGTAAGGATCTTTGAACTTCGCCTTCAGCGGAGCAAATTTGAATTTTGATGCAATACTGCCCACAAGGTTTTCCCTTTTCGGCATATTCAGCTCTGCCTTGCGTGCTGTCTCATCATATCGCACCCGGATAAATTCAGAGAGTATGCATTCCTGATTTTCTCGGCCTCTTCTCTGTAGATCACCGCCTTGCTGTTCCCGGTAAGCAGAAACCTCTCATCGTATGCCCAGAATGCAACAAGTGTTCTAACTGTCCTTTTGGTAGAAAGCCAGAAGACCGCCAGCCTAGAGTTATCGATTATGAAGTACCGAAAGAACTTATGAATAATAACGATGACTTTTCTACGATGAATCAGTCTGAAAGTGAGATGATTTACGAAGAGCTTATCGCAGCCATGCGCAGGAAAGATCCGCTTATTGCAGAGGTGTTTACTAGGTATCACACCTACGACTACGATGCTCCGGAAATTGCTGCAGAACTCGGAATAGATAAGCGGAAGGTGTATTATCTGAAACATGGGTATTTATGCCACAAAGAAATGGAGCAGAATCGAAAGTTACGGACCGAAGTTCGTGGAAAACATTGTTCAGGCTGTCAGCCGGGACATTCTTGCCTATGCCATGCAGACGCTGAAACACTGTTTTATCGTTGGTCACGTTCATGACGAACTAATCATAGAATGTTCAGAGCATGTTTCGCTTAAAGCTGTCTGCGAACAGATGGGAAGAACGCCTGAGTGGATTCCGGGACTGGTACTCAGGGCTGATGGGTATGAGTGCGGATTTTATAAGAAGGATTAAACACTATCAAACAGCAATAAACATGCATAAACAGAGAAAAACAATAGTATTTTTGAACTATTTGAAATATCATAGAAGTATTTCAGTCCACTCTTATAACACTTAGGAAGCATCAATGACGGAAGACACAAAAAGAAAGTCGGTTGAAGAAAATTGGATAAATATCGATGATGTAGCAAAATATTTTGGAGTTAAACCGGCTACCATCAGAGATTGGATTCGTAAAGGAAAGGGAATTCCTGCAAAAAAAATTGGAAAATCGTGGAAATTCAAATATTCTGAACTTGATTCATGGGTAAAATCTCAGGATAAACAATATAGCAAATAACGACAAAATTAATATACGTAACATTTGCTGGAGAAAATAATGCTTAATCAAAAATACGGTGTGGTCTACACACCAAACTCCTTAGCTACTTTTGTTGCTTCATTATTAAATCGTTTTTCAGACAACAAACTTAAAGAAAATGCAATTATTCTAGATCCTTCTAGCGGGGAATGCGCACTATTAAAAGCAGCAAAAAATATTTTGGGGAAAAGCAATAAATTCTTCGGAATAGACGTTGATTCCGAAGTAATTAATAGAACTAAAAAAGAATTTGATGTTATACACAATGATACTATTATCCCTAAAAATACAAAACGTACAGCGGAAAGTTATTGGAAAACAATATTTCGTAGTGTGGATGCAATTATTGCAAATCCACCTTGGAGTTCACAAAAAATATATAAAAAAGAAGAACTAATTAAAGCTGGCTATTCTTTGATAGAAGGACAATACGATAGTTATGTTTTATTTATTGAACTATCATACAAACTTCTTAAAGAAGGCGGAATAATGGCTTTTATTATCCCTGATTCAATATTCGACTCTCAAAACGAAAACCTTAGGAAATTTTTAATAAAAAACACTCAAATTAAAGCAATAGCCAGATTAGGAGAAAAACTATTTGAAGAAGTGAATCGTGCAACGACTGTAATTGTATGTAAAAAAAGCACTCCAAATGCCGACACAATGACCGAATGCTTTAGACTATCCACAGAAAACAGAAAGGTATACCTTAAAGAAAATAATCCTCTTTTATCATTCTACTGTAAAGGTGTCCACAAAGTCAGTCAAAGTAGATTCGCAAAGAATAATGATTATCTATTCGATGTTGATACAAGAGATTATGAAGAAAAATTATTAAAAAAAATAACAGATCAATCAATAGAATGGGAAAAAGAATTTACGTTTGGGAGAGGAGTTGAAATATCCAAATCAGGTAAAATCGTTTACTGTCCTTGTTGTAATATGGCGCAAGGATATTCAAAACAACATCTTACTACAGGTTATAAAATATGTTTGCATTGCAGAAAAAAAATTTCAATAACTCCAAAGAACATATCAAACGTTATCACAGATAAAAAAGAGAATGGAACAAAGCCAATTTTTGTTGGTGAACACATTCAGCGTTATATCACAAATGGTAACAGTTATATTAGAGAAAATATTGAAGGAATAAATTATAAGACATCTGCATTGTATGATTCTCCAAAAATTCTTATTAGAAAAACCGGATTGGGGATATACGCTACTATTGATTATTTAGGGATGTATACAAGTCAAACTGTATACATACTTAAAAATATCACAAATAAGCATGTACCCCTAGAGTATTATCTCGCACTTATAAACTCGAGAGTAGTTTATTACTATTATTTAAAGACATACGGAGAAAACGAGTGGAAATCACACCCATATTTAACAAAACAAATAATATTTAATTTACCACTAAAACAGTACATCGGAGACGATATTGATACTCAAATAGTTAATTGTTCGAAAAAGCTTATTAAAGATTATGACCGAGCAACCGATCTCCAACTAGAAAAGATTATAATGAAAAAATACAATCTAAATCTCGAAGAACAAGGAATAATTTCCAAAGAAATAAACAATCTACCAAATTTGAGTGCGATAAATAATATGAAATTACAGGTAAGTTAAAGTGTATAGATATATTGGCAACAAGACAAAATTATTACCATTTATAATAAATAAGATAAAAGAAATGATAGGCGACAGAGGAACTGTAGCAGATATAATGGCAGGGACTGGCACTGTAGCTTTAGAACTAAAAAAACAAGGTTATTCAGTAATAGCTTCAGACGTAATGACCTATTCCTACCATCATTTGATTACAAACCTTCAACTTGCTAATTACCCAAGTTTTAAAGGTGTAGAAGACAGAATTAATAAAGAAAACGATTGTTGCCCATACATCAATGTACTAAATTACCTCAATAATCTACAGCCTAAAAATGGTTTTTTCTTCAGAGAATTCTCCCCTTTAGGAAATCCGATTAATGGAACTTCTCCTCGTAAATATTTTACGGCAGAAAATGCAGCAAAAATCGATGCTATAAGGGAATGTATTAATTCATGGGTACAAAATAATCAAATCTCAAACAAAGAGGAATCTTTACTTAAACACACTTTGATAATGGCTGTTAATGAGGTCGCCAATATATCAGGAACTTATGGCTATTTTTTATCCTCATTCAAAAATAATTCGATAAATGACATTAAACTCAAACCGGTTAAATTATATAAAGATAATAGTGACGGACATACTGTAATGCACGGTTTCGCAGAGAATATTGCAGGGTTAATTACTGCTGATTTATGCTATATAGATCCGCCTTACATGAAAAGACAGTATGCTGCGAACTATCATATTCTTGAAACTATCGCGAGAGGAGATTTCCCTGATGCAATTGGGAAAAGCGGTTTAAGAGATTGGTGGGATCAACATTCTAAATTGTGTACAAAAACTAAAGGACTGCAATCATTTTCCAAAATCATGACAGAAATAAGTTGTGATAAATTTCTTGTTAGCTATAGCGAAGATGGTCTTTTTTCATTAGAACAGCTAGAAGATTGTTTTGGTAAAATAGGAAAAGTAGAAGTTCAGGAAATAGACTACAGCAGATTTAAAAGTAACGATAGCAAACTTCCACCAAAATTGAAAGAATATTTGATTTCAGTAGAACGTAAGTGAGGCGATTATGGAATATATAGATAGAATTTTTTACAGAAAAATTAACCCGTCTGACTTTAAAAAACTATATGATATTGATAAACCTGCATCAGGTGGTGGTCAAACATACTTAGAGGCAGCAGGAATTAGCAATGATAGTTTAACTGAATTTTTACGATATGCTGAAATTTCAGATAGCAAACTTGACGGTGAACATAGGAGTATATTTACCTTTAACGCTCATGTTCTAGGTAACTCCTCTGAATCTGCTTTTATTGAATTTGCGCCAAGGAAAAACCGAGCCAACTACAGAATTAGTCGCCAAAATATGAAGTACAAGCATCCCGCTTGGTCAACGGCGAATGGTTTTCCTGAACCATCAACAAATGAAAATGGCGAATACATATCTTCAGATAAATTTCCTGGAATTATAGACAATCTAGTAATAACCATTATTAGAACAACATATAAGAAATATTACGCCGGCTTTATAAATTCTGTTAGTATTCCTGAAAATTGGCCAAAAGGAATTGACCTAGAACGTATATTTGAAGGAGAACGGCGAGGAGTTCTCTGCTTTCACAAGTGTATTGAATTCAGGGATTCTTTAAATAATCCTTTTGGAACAATATCAGATATTCCTGTTGAAAAATTTAGAAACAGTGAATATATAGAACCGCCCTATGAAATAAATAAAAATCCAGAAAATAAAGATATCTGTTTTAATACTAACATCAAATGCAGATTACCACGTAATAGAATTATCTTCGGGGCTCCTGGTACTGGCAAAAGTTTCTTAATTAACGACGAACTTACAGATTTATTAAATGAATTTAATGTCGGTGATGATAATTATGAACGCGTAACTTTCCACCCAGACTATTCCTATGCCAATTTTGTAGGAACTTACAAGCCAGTAATGGACTACAGTAGCGTTCAAACACTTGATGAGAAAACAAAGACAAATCTTGAATTTCTAAAAAATTCCAACAAATCAGCTCAAGAAAAATATGATTTCTTTTACGATAATGAGCAAGATATAGGCCTCACAAGAATCCCAATTTTAATTGGTATTGCTACCGACGAACCTTTCCACACAAAAAAATCAGCCGGTGATGATGCAGCTAATGATAACATCGTAGAACGAAACCACGGCATTGCACTTAGAAAATATGTACAGCTGAAAGGGGAAAATTCAGATGTAAAATCGTCTGAAATTTCATATAAATACGTGCCTGGTCCTTTCATGCGCATGTACGTCGAGGCTCTTAGGAATGCACAGAAAGTAGCCAAAGGAGATGAAGAACCTCGCCCGTTCCTACTTATTATAGAAGAGATAAACCGTGCCAATGTGGCAGCTGTTTTCGGTGACGTATTCCAGTTGCTTGATCGAAAAAACAATGTCAGTGAATACCCTATTCAAGCGTCCGAGGATATCAAGCAGTATCTTGCAGAACAACTTGGCGGAAATCTAAAGGATTACGCCAAAATCAGAATTCCTGACAACATGTTTATATGGGCAACAATGAACAGTGCTGATCAGGGGGTATTTCCAATGGACACAGCCTTCAAGAGAAGATGGGACTTCACCTACCTTGGCATCGATGATAACGACGAAGAACTTAAAGACAAATTTGTCTCTATGATTCATCATGGGGAACAGAAATTTGTTGAATGGAACTCGCTCCGTATGGCCATTAACGAGTTTCTTGCGAATGAAAAAATCAACGAAGATAAGCAACTTGGCCCGTATTTCATAGCCAAAGACATTGTCGTTCCTGCGACTGGCAATGAAATTGATAAGGATAAATTCAATGATGTCTTCAAGCATAAGGTTTTAATGTACCTGTTTGACGACGCGGCAAAGCAGAAGAGAAGTAAGCTTTTTGAAGGGATTCCCGCCGAATCTTCAAGATACTCCAAAATATGTAAAGCGTTCGAGGAGAAAGGAGTCGACATTTTCCATTCCAGTATTCGAGACATGGTAATAACTCGCGGATATTTACATGAGGCAAAAGAACCAGAACACTTGAATGAAACTGAAGACTGGAAGGAATCTGATGCATGACAAGCTCTCGGATATCATCAGCATTCATAAGAGAACAGAAACGATATTCTCTACATGATTTAGAAAAAATTCTTTGCTGCTCTTCAGAGAAGACAATCGGCATCATCCGTAAATTGAAAGAATACGGACTGCTGAAGACTGTAAAATCAACAGATAATCAGAAGGATCTATCAGACCTTTCTGATGAGGACGTAGTTGTTGCTGATGTGGAAAACAGCGAGAATGAATATCTGTATGTATTTACGTTTGTTGGTGTTATCGTTGTTGCCGGATGTGTACTGAAATGCTACCCGAAATACTTACCCGACAATGCCCAACCTCTTATTGAACTTAAACAGATTCTTAAAGTGATAGAAAAATACTCCTCAAAGGAACAGGTCATCAGAATGTTCAATGAAAGCAATGAGAGCAGTGCATTCAATCAGCTCGCAGTAATGCTTTTTCTGCTTCATGACTACTTTGAAAACGGAGTCTACACCAATACTGAAGATATCATTGAAAACAACGGATCCGGTGAAATTCTTTGGGAAAAAACCATCAACGAGACGTTTACTCTAATTTCCCGTAACAAACCATATTATCCTGATTTGCTTACCAGAAAGCGTGTCACCAACGATTATGACTTTTTCAAGCGGTTACATGAATGCATACTGACCAAAGTATCGAAAGATCTGAAAAATGCCGATCTTTCATCTCTGTTCGAAATAACTGACATTGATTTAACTGATGAAGAACTTGATGAATTCGGCGATAAGGAATATATCCTTTACAAGCTTGAAAACGAATTGAACTGTCAGTTTAATACCCGCAAACAGCTAGTGCTTAAAACAATCTATGCCTATATTGATCTCAGCGGCAACCTGTACGATACCGAAAGTCTCTCTCTGTTCGGCACCAACAGCTTCAACCTGGTGTGGGAAAAAGTATGTGCAGAAATATTGGATAATCAGTTGGAAAAAACACTGGTTGAACTGAAACTGCCAATTCCTATTCAGAAAGATGATCCGTTAGCAAAAGTTAAACTGATCAATCTGATCGAAAAACCGAAATGGTCTGTTGCAGACAAAGAGGCTGAAGATACGCTCATCCCAGACCTTATAACAATTTCTGGTGAGCACTTCATTATCTTTGATGCCAAGTATTATGCCCCTGTTTTTGCACTAGGAAAACCACCGAAAAGCCAACCAGGAATTGAATCAGTAACCAAACAATATCTGTATCAGCTGGCATATCAAGAATTTATATCAAAACATGGATTTGCTAAAGGAGACGTCAAAAACTGTTTTCTTATGCCAACAGCCAAAACAGCCATACAGAATATGGGAACAGTCTCGATGAAGATGTTTGCAGACCTTGGACTTCAGGACATTGAAGTGAGGTACATTCCTGCAACTGATGCATATGACTACTTCTTAACGGGAAAATTAATGGACATTAACAAACTCAGGTTATAAGAAGAAACTACCTATGGCTTTTGGCCATTCATTTACAAAATTATTAAATGATAAATTCCTCGATAAACTATGTGACGTTTCCTCTGCGTATATTGAAGACCACGGAGATGAACTTGATCTTAAACTACACAAAGTTCATGAAGTAGGAGAAATAGAGATTCTCGACACTAGAATCGAAAAGGTTTATGTAAATGACTTGCCTGGAACAAAAGTAGCTTTTGATGTTATTCTCGAAGTGTACTTAGAGATCAAGGAAGCTGATTATCATTACGATGAGAGCGACACATGTAAGCAATGGATTCGAGTTCCTTGTGAAGGCGATCTGTTAAATAACGTCAGCGATTGGGAAATTAACGAGGATGGTATCGAGCAGTATTTCAAAAAGAATGCCCCTGCCAATTGCCTGTCCGACTCTCTTGTGCCTTATATTTCTTCGAACCAATTAGAGGATATTGCGACTGAATTTCTGAAGGAATACTACCCATCAGCATTATCCAAAACAAATAACGGAATTCCTGTTCATGTTGATCCTACAGTTTTAGCTGAAAACTTAGGATTGACCGTCGAAAGAAAGGTTATTAAAGACGACTCCATATTCGGACAGATTTATTTTGATGATACTGAAGCTGATGTTTCTGATTTATTTGAGAAGGAAACAACACTTATAAAAGCCAAAACAATCGTTGTTAACCCCTATAGGTTTTTCCTATCAAACTACGGCTCAGAAAACAACACAATAATTCACGAATGCGTTCACTGGGTTAAGCACAGAAAAGCGTTTCTGCTAGAAAAACTGTTCGATTCAAAGGTTTCACGTATTACCTGTGAAGCTGTTGATAAAGCAGAACACCAAAAAACTCAGAAAGAATTACAGATAATGGAATGGCAGGCTAATCAATTAGCTCCTAGAATCCAAATGCCTGCCGAACCTTTCAGAAAAAGAGCAAGAAATTACATAACTGACCTTCAACGTCTGAACCATTCTAAGTATGAATTTGAGGTCATGGAGGAGGTTATTGACTGTCTGGCTCAAGAATTCAAGGTTTCAAGACAATCCGCAAAAATCAGACTCGTTCAATTAGGTTTTCACCAAGCTATTGGTACCTACACATACATTGACGGCCATTACATTAGACCTCACAGCTTTAAACATGGTTTTATCGGACCAAGTCAAACATTCTCTATATCAGCTCGAGATGCCGCATATGAGAGACTAACAAATCCAGAACTCCTCAGTTTAACTGAAAACGGAGATTATCTGTTTGTTGAAAACCACTTTGTTTACAATGCACCTCTGTATGTTAAAAACTCAGAAGACGGTCAGCTTGAACTCACTGATTATGCCCTCGCACATATGGATGAGTGCTGTCTGGTATTTGATTTAAAGATCAAGAATAACCTAGACGAAGATTACCAAACTGTCTGTTTTCTTAATCGTGATGAAGGTGATGTAACATTTGAATATAAATTCAACAACAAATTACAGAATGCCCCAAAAGCAGACCAGATAGCATATAGAAAGAAACAACTGCAAGAAAATGCTGAGATTAGAAAACAAATGACAGATGATCCCGAACAGTGTATTCAGTTACTCTTAAATTGGAGAGGAAAGAACTACTCTGATTTAGGTGATGCTATCGATCTGAATCCTAAAACCATCAGCAGGACTGTTAAAGGGGAAACTGTTCCAAAAGTAGAAACCGTTGCACGGATATGCTTTGGATTACATCTTCCCCCTGATATCAGTCAGAAACTGTTTGATGTATTCGGATGCAAGCTTAATATCAATAATATGGAGCACCAATGCATTAGGGAAGCATTAACCTACAAGTATCCCGAACCATTCGACGTCATATTGGATTTTCTTGAAGATTACGGTGTTAATCTGAAAAAAGATTAAAATTTTTCGGACACGGCATGTCCGTCGCCGAGCAAGAAATAACAGTCTATTCCTTTATCAATTTACTTATCAAAAGCTAGTGTATTCATGTAATGCATTGAAAACACTGGCTTTTTCTCTTTTTATCAAACTCAAACCAACGGACACGACGTGTCCATCATGAAAAATTCAAATACTCTAACATGTCCATAGTAGTTCAGAGGAACTACCAAATCCGCGAACCTGTAGAGACGCATCAGACTGCGCGCAAAATCCTGATGGGGTGCATTGTCAAAGCAGGTACGCACCTTTTTTACCTCCAGTGTCATGCAGCACTGGTTACTTCCGATTGTGGGGTAACCTGAAATGAACACGAGACAGTACTGCCATGAATGGTTTCACCGCTTTCGGAGCAACCGAAAGGTGACACTAAATGGTCAATCAAAGTAAATATAAAGGAAAAATTAACGCCGAAGGAAAACATGTATATAACGCTCCAATTAGAATTGTTGATAGGAATGATCTCAAAAACTACGGTATTACGTGGAAGGATTGCGAATCTTTCTACGTCGGGGGAATCGAGGCAATGAACGTATACATGTACGAGACCGACGATCCTGTGTTGGCTGACTGTTTCTGGAAAGAAATCAATGTTGAACATCATAGAAACTGCCGGGGTACCCGTTGCCTTGTACCTGGTACACTGAAGCCTCTTATCGTATGCCCAGAATGTAACAAGTGCTCAGAATGCCCTTATGGCAGAAAGCCTGAAGACCGCCAGCCTAGAGTTATCGATTATGAAGTACCGGAAGATCTTATGAATAATAACGATGACTTTTCTACGATGAACGAAGCTGAAAGTGAGATGGTTTATGATGAGATTATTGCAGCCATGCGCAGGAAAGATCCACTCATAGCAGAAGTGTTTATTAGGTATCACACCTACAACTGCGATGCTCCGGAAATTGCGGCTGAACTTGGGATAGATAAGCGGAAGGTGTATTATCTGAAACAGCAGGCTGAGCAAATCAGAGATAAGATGGTGAACCTGTAAACAGGTATCCTCTTTAAGTTTAAGGCGGTGTCGCGGTTAGGAACAGCGGCACTGCTTTATTAGCTTTTCACTCCTCTTTAACTTAAAACACAAGAATGTGTTCGGGGTTACTTTTCTAATCGTCTTAAAATTTCATCAAGTTTGCTGATACACTCCTTATGGCGTTCTTCCGCCAGCCTAAGTGTTTCTCTGTATTTTTCTTCATTTATTTTCTTAATCTTTTCATGCTGTTTAGCAAGCTGAATCTTAGAATAAATAAAAAACACAACAATAAAAACTATCGCTCCTATCGTCGTTAAAACCGACAAATCAATCATCTTAGCCTCACCAAAAATCAAAATAGTATCTACAACCTAAAAAATATCAAAATAGTAGCCACAACTATGCTGTATCTCTCTGCCTTGATATGTTTTCACATACAGTCAAAATCGCTCTTTACAGTCATGCTAAAAAAACATCAAACTCCGCAAACCCTTTGATTTCAAGGGCTTTCCGAGCCGTTCTATTTTCCCCTTGATAGCAGAACTACCGTCTCAACATGTTCTGTGTTAGAAAACATATCGAATATTGCCCATTTTTTGATCATAAATCCACC
>Ga0326514_10002793_pt1 | contig 11103 bp, 18 predicted proteins | sample 3_2548_0518_D_FD_203653 | JGI IMG/M metagenome (GOLD analysis project Ga0326514, IMG submission 203653) | Bovine rumen microbial communities from UC Davis, California, United States - 3_2548_0518 | ecosystem: Host-associated > Mammals > Digestive system > Stomach > Rumen | place: USA... | reverse complement strand
ATAAAATTGTGGCCTTAAATAGTAATATTTAAGTGAAAACCAGGTGAACCAGTACATGCTGGGTGTCAGTCTAGCTCAAATAATTTAATTTGAGTAATCGCAGGAAATGGCGACTCATAGACTGGCTAACAGGGGAACTATAGAAATATACAATCCTGTGCTAAGCTCTTATAAAGAGAAAGTTAATCGACTATCGAAAGTATATATGTAAAAGAGAAATCTTACATATAGAAACAAGTAGAGTACATTGGAGGTGAAATTCTTTTAATGGAAGTGCCTGGTATCCTATATATGGTAAACAGTATATAGGATAATGATATAGTCAGACTTAAGAAATTAAGTTGGATGCAGATTATTTCATTCAGCCTACATTTAATTGCTGTCTTGTAAATATTTCAGATATGCTAGGGAATGGCACAATGATTAATGGTAAACTCATTGAATCTCCTAAGAGTTTCCAGGTTGCTTGTACAGTAACTACGCAAATCATTGCTTCTGTAGCATCCAATCAATATGGAGGTCAGTCAATAGATATTTCTCATCTAGGAAAATATTTAAGACGTAGTAAGGATAAGTTTACTAGGAAAATTAAAGAATCATTCCCCAGACATCCTGCTATGACCGATGAGGAATACAATGCTACAATAGATAAACTGGTAGACGAAAGACTTCATACAGAATTGTCTAATGGTATTCAGACGATTCAATATCAGATAAATACACTGTATACCACTAACGGTTTGATAAACTCTGGCCGTTGTAAAATTGCGTGAACTCTTGATCCGAGAGGTGTGAAGAATATTATTATTCTTTGCTAACGGTAGAAGTTAAATAAGGTTTTAAACTCGAATACGCTTCGTAAGAGATCCTAAGGTCCAGAAATGGATAGCTGGTAATACCGTGCCAAGTTACCTAAAAAATAAAAGGTGTAGAGGTCAGGGATGATGAATGTAGTCCCGTAGAGTTAGAGTTGGATACTAGCTCCAAGCGCGCAACTGCGGATAATTATTTATCCTATAGAAGATATGATCCAGCTTATATGGAAACATGTAAGGTTATGCAGAGTCCATTTGTAACTTTATTCATGCATTTAAAGGATGAAGATCCTTATATTGAAGAAAATGCAATGATCTTTGAAGAATTATTAAAGCAGAGATATCTGGGAATTAAAAATGAAAAGGGAGTATATATTACCCCTGCGTTCCCTCGAAAATTGGGGGCTTAATATAGTGATATATTATGCAACTGATGGTGAACCATGAAATGTGGGTGTATATAATATTTATATTATATGCTAACGGTAGAAGTTAAATAAGATGCAAACATTTGTATACGAATACGCTTCGTAAGAGATCCTAAGGTCCAGAAATGGATAGCTGGTAATACCGTGCCAAGCTCAAAAAACCAAAAAGGAGAAATTAATATGAATCATATAAACGAAGAATTTGAAGATTATAAAATAATAGATCAAATAGATAATCGTATTCTAGTACAATGTAAAGTGTGCGGTAGAATACAAGTTTTAAATTCTATGAATGCTATAAAGAAAAGAATAAATGTCCATGGAAATATATGCAGCAAAATGATTTTAAATTCCTATCCTAATGGAAAACAGAATAGTGATATAAAACAATTTTACTCTATATGGTGTAATATGAGAAATAGAACAACAAATCCAAACTATGAAAAAAGAAATAGATATATGGATAAAAATATATCTAGTGATGAATTTAGATATTTTGTAGATTTTTATGATTCTTTATATTTAGATTATTTAGACCATGTAAAGCAATATGGAAAAGAAAATACTACTCTTGACCGTATAGATAATAGTAAAAGTTATTCTATAGAAAATTGTAGATGGGCTACATGGTTAGAACAAGCTAGAAATAAAGATAATATTATAAATTATCATGCAATATCACCTTATGGAGAAAATTTTTATGGTAGTAATCTAAAATTATTTTGTGAAATTCATGGATTAGACTATAGCTACGTTTATAATGGTTTACATCAAGGAAATAAAACTTGGAAAAATAATTGGTTTTTTGAGAAGGTGTAACGACTATTCCTGGAAGGGAAGTACACTAAAGGTGAAACTCCTTTAGCTTGGAAGTGCCATCCATCTTTAATATTTAAAGATGAAGAGATAGTCTACTCCCTCTCATTACTAAAATGAGAATTAAAATATCTGGAAACAGAGGGTATAAAGGAAATTGGTCTATGTATTAGATGAGAACAATTGTCTTAAGGGTGGAAAATATGATTATATTACTAAATTAGCAGTAAAATGTTCTGCTAAACGTATGTATCCTGATTATATTTCTGCTAAAAAGATGAGAGAAAATTATGAAGGAAACGTTTTTTCACCAATGGGCTGCCGTTCATTCTTGGCACCATGGAAGGATGAAAACGGCGAATATAAATTTGAAGGACGCTTCAACCAAGGTGTTGTGTCTATCAATCTTCCTCAAATTGGTTTGTATTTAAATACTCTTGAATTTGATTCTCGGGAGGATAAGATTAAAGCATTCTGGGAAGAGTTTGATAAGAGATTAGAGCTTTGTAAGGAAGCTCTAATGTGTAGACATAAGCACTTGTTAAATGTAACTAGTGATGTGTCTCCTATTCATTGGCAGTATGGAGCACTAGCAAGATTGCCTAAGAATACTCCTATTAAGAAATATCTATTTGGAGGATATTCTAGTATTAGTCTTGGATATATTGGCCTGTATGAATTAGTATATGCTCTTACTGGAAAGTCTCATACAGATCCTAGTAATGTAGAATTTGCCAAGTCAGTAATAGCGCATATGAGAGATAAGTGCGCTCAATGGAAAAAAGAAACTAATATCGGCTTTGCTTTATATGGTACCCCTCAACAACTGGGGGCTTAATATAGTGATATATTATGCCACTGATGGTGAACCATGAAATGTGGGTGTGAGAGTTAAATATTCTTGCTAACGGTCAACTAGATCGAAAGGTCAAGGTGGTAAGAGAGCCTAAGTCCTATAATATTTTGTATAGGATACGGTAATACCGTGCCAAGCTGTTTAAAAAAACAGAAGGTGTAACGACTATTCCTTTAAGGAAGTACATTAGAAGGTGAAACTCCTCTAATGGAAGTGCCATCCATCTTTAAATAACTAAAGATGATGAGATAGTCTACTCCCTCTCATTATAATATGAGGATAAATATCTGGAAACAGAGGGTATAAAGGTCAGAAAGTCTGTGCTACAGATTTGCGAAGATTGATGAAGCAAAGTACGGTAAAGTAAAGAATATTACTGATAAGGGTTATTATACTAATTCTTATCATGTTGATGTCAGAGAAAAAATTAATATCTTTGACAAGTTTACATTTGAGAATTTGTTCCAGCCTTTGTCTACTGGTGGCTGTATTAGTTATGGCGAGATTCCTAATATGCAGAATAATCTCGAAGCATTGGAAGAAGTAGTTAAATTTATCTATGATAATATTCAATATGCTGAATTCAATACTAAGAGTGATTACTGCATGGAATGTGGTTATGATGGAGAAATTACTTTAGTAGATGGTAAGGATGGAAATCCTGAATGGAAATGTCCTAACTGCGGAAACATGGATCACCATAAAATGTCCGTAGTAAGGAGAACTTGTGGATATTTAGGAGAAAACTTCTGGAATGTAGGAAAAACTAAAGAAATTCGTTCTAGAGTTCTGCATTTATAAAAAATAAAACTATGGGGATAGGTTTAACACCTATCCCCATTATTACTATCAAATAGGAATTCCTCTTAAACTAAATACAAAACCTTTATTATTTTGTAATTTATTATACATTTTTATACATTTTCCATTTGATAAAATTTATAAGTGGCGCTGGAAGTTAATTCTTCAGCCAAATTTATTTTAATGATATCATTTTTACTCAAAAGCCGTTCCATAGCATTGCTCCAATTAAGACAATGCTCATATTTATATTGTAAAAAGGTATCGTAATCTATATGATATTTATTACAAATAGATCTTATACTTTTAAAATTTTGCCCTCTAAAAGCATATCTATTATTAGACATGCGCCTAATAATTTTAGATAGAGATTCGTTATATCTATTACCGAAATTTTCCATAACTTCGGTAATATCAAGACGAAGATCTCTACAAGCTTCTTCAAGAGAAGTATAAAGTTTTCTATTGACTTTTATTTCACCAACCATTAACACCTCCAGAGCATTTAAAATATGAACTTCATAAGTTTCAGACAGTCGTTTTGCCTCGTCAAAATCTATATTGATCTTTTTGCAAAGGTCTTCTATAGATCTGTATCTTTCTCCTTTGAAAGATACAGAGTATACTTCTCTAATAAACTTCTCCAAAATATCTTCTGTAACTTCTTTATATCTTTTAAGAAGTTTATTATAATCCCATTTACTAAGTCCATTCGCCTTAGCCGCTTCAAGCGAATCTTTATACCGCTTTCCTCTAAACATAAAGTTATGATTATCTACTACGTATCTCCACATAGCTTCAAAATCATCCATGTTGTTTTCTTTTGCGAAGTTTTTAATCTCCTCACGCTCACTCTTTTTTATCTTGTTTGCTCTACAAGCTTTATCAAAGCTTGTAGATTTTTCTATCTCCTTCCCGATACTCATTCGAGTACTGGAATGATCGACCTTGGATCTAATTTCAGCTACAAGGTCAGTGGAAAACCCTAAAACCTTAAATAGAAATGCACGGTTAAAGAATCTGATTCCGTGCCATTCATCAAGAGTAGCATAATAATTAAGATAATTCCAATACTCCTCTTTCTGGTCTCTATTTACATAGAGAAGTTCTTCTAGATCTGTATACTTATATTCCTCCTTTATTTCTTCAATGTTGTTGTATTCTTTACCTCTAAACTTAATCACAATATTTTCCTCCTAAGTTAAAGATTTGTGATACTTATTTTGTATCACACATTCATATTTATAGTATATAATTAAAAAATAAAACTATGGGGATAGGTATTACACCTATCCCCATTATCGAAATATTAAATATTCGAGCAAACATCTTTTAGATTAGATATAGAATAATACGCCTCTGCATATCCTTCATATTCTCCACAGGTTGATATAAGCTCCTCAGAAGAAAAGTATCTATACAAGAAATTAGAGATCTCTCTTGCAAAATCTTTATTTATTCTATAATTTCCGTTTCCATCAAACATTCCAGTATTAAATTTGTTTTCAAGGCTCAGAAGAGTTTGAAATTCTTCTGAGTTAGTATCTTTTATAGCATAATTGTTAACTATCTCAAACGCTTTAAGAGCGTTATTACGGTTTGTGCTATCAAGCTCGATATACTGGTCTTTAACTTCCAGTACTTTGACGTACGAGATTCCGCACAAACTATCTTTAACCATTTTCAATACTGGCATTGTTATATCCTCCAAATCATGTTTATATATATTCGATTTTATCTATAGCATTAAAACCAACAAATGGAAGTTCTGTTAATCGATTATCTATATCATCAATTAATAAAAATTTTTTACGTTTTAGTGGACTATCCAACAACAATTTATTTAAATCCATATATATACTTTTTGGTGTTTTTCCGAAATCCAGCATACAAGCAATTTCTTCTGGAAGAATTTCAGATAGAACACTGTGCATATCTTCTTTTGAGATTAGATCAAAATTAATTTCTGGATGAACCCTAAATTCAGTAATAATTTTATCCTCATATTTCATATATAAATTTCCCATATACCAGTATTCATTATTGACTACAGCATCTGGAACTTTGTCTACAATACTTTTAGGATCTTTTAGTAAAGGGTCTTTTATATCTATATCGACATGAAACAATCTGAATTTTGCCCATACTCTGATATCTCTATTTGCAGGGGAAATTGCTTGAATGCAATTTTCCACACTAGTAGATAAACATATTCTAGGAGTAATAGCATCTTCGCTTGTAGCTTTAAATATTGGAATTCTTGGAATAAATAAATAAGGATTTTCTTTTTCCTCCATGTCAAAAGACACATGATAAAATATCATTAAGCCATCTCCGATTCTATAAGATCATTAAATTTTATAAATGCAGAACCAGATTCTTCTCCGAATATAAGCTTACTAGCTTCTTTAAAGTTGCGTAACGGCTCTTTATAACTCATATAATATATGATATAGTGCCTTATACGATAAGCATCATCTAATTTCAAAACTACATCAGATTTATTATTATTAATAGCTTCTGCTCTGGCCTTCATTAATTCATACTCAGAATGAATCAAATCATTAGGAGTACTTTCAAATTTTTTTAAAGTTTTAAACTCCATATATTTGCGTACTGCTTTTAAAATTTGAAAACTCTCTTCAAGAGAGATTTTTATTTCACGCTTGTTCATATTTTTATTCTCCTTCATATATAACTTCGGCAGGAACGATCTCAAATATACAAGAATAATCAAGAATATTATTCATATTTGATTTAGCTTCTTCGATAGAAGAATAACAACCATGGTATTTAGGTCTAGACATATCTCTAATGTCACCGCGTTCTATAAGAATATACATAGTATCTACTATTTTAGATTCGTCTATATCAAATTTAGCAAGAATATCAAAAACTCCTAAATTGTTTTTAGTAGTTACCAGTTTATAATGACTGAGAACACCTCCACAGTCGTTATATTCTAGTTTTCGTGTCAAATATAAAATCATACAACAATCTCCAAACAAAAAATATTATTGTAAATAATATTAATTTTCTTACACATTATAATACTTTATAATATTATAATCCATCTTGTCGCCATAGATAAACTCAACAGCGGCATCTATAGCATCGGTTTGAATTTTATCGTCAATGAAATACTTGAACTCTTCTGAATTAAAATCGAGCTGCCCTCCATCTACGAGGCTAAATTCTTGATAACTCAAATCAAACACAAATGCATTGATATAAAGATAGCTATCGCATCCTTCGCATAGATTTAAACTATTAGTACCATCTCCAAGAGAGATACTCATAAATCTATCTACCTCTGGTATATAAATGAGAACACAATTCATAATTTACCTCCATAAAAATATAGAATGGGATAGGTAGTCTATCCCATTCTATATTTTTTAAAATTTAGACTCCAAAAAGTCTACAGCATCAATCAATCTTTCATAACTGATTGCTCTGTCTCCAAACACCGCATTGTCATCATCTGTTCTTCCCTCAGGAGAATTTAAATCAAGATAAGAATTGATATACTGAATAATGGTACAAGCAATATCGTAATCAATTCTAATGCTTTCATAATGCTTTAATTCGGCATATCTAGTTTTACCACTAATAATAGATAAAATATTTTTATTTGCCGGATGTCTAGAATTCATTTCCTCAAACATACTACAAATATTTTTAGCATCTTCAAGGTCGAGTTCTAAAGCTACAGACTCTACAATCTTGATATTACTGACTTTGGTAACTTCAACATTTTCGACAAAATTGTTTTCCATTTTTGTTCCTCCGTTTTTCTTATTGTGCATAACTGAAATCTCCTTCTTAAAATATATTTCTCCTTATACAGATTGCATAAGGAGATTTTTCATAAATATAATATACAACTAAAAGTTTTATTATAATAATCTAAAAACCATTAATTAATTTTTATGTAATCAGGAGGATTCTATATGAGAATCTTTATCTTATTATCAATGATATTTTGTCATACTATTGCAGATTATAATTTACAAGGATGGCTTGCAAATGCTAAACAAAAATCCTGGTGGGAAGAAAATGCTCCAGAAAGCAAATACAAATACGATTACTTAATGGCTTTATTAATGCATTCTATGTGCTGGAGTTTTATGATAAATTTACCTATAGCTGTATATTATAAATTTGAAGTAAATATAATATTGTTAATTTCTTATATTATGAACACATGTGCTCATTTTATAATAGATAATCTAAAAGCAAATGATAAAATTATAAACCTAGTACAAGATCAAGTTATGCATTTATTACAAATATTTATTTCATATATAGTTTTAATCGTGTGTCATTTTTAATTTTTAGGAGGTAAAATTATATGAATTACGCTACAATCAAAGAAACTGATATTGCAAATGGTACAGGTGTAAGAGTATCTATATTTGTATCTGGATGTACTCACCATTGTAAAGAATGTTTTAATCCAGAAGCATGGGATTTCAATTATGGAGAACCTTATACTGAAGAAGTAGAAAAGAAAATTTTAGATGCTTGTAATCATAGCTATATAAATGGTCTTTCTCTTCTAGGAGGAGAACCAATGCATCCTGCTAATGTAGAAACAGTTGCTAAATTAGCAAAAAGATTTAAAGAACTTTATCCAGATAAAACTATATGGTGCTACAGTGGATATACCTTAGAAGAACTAGTTCAAAGACAAGATTCTTCAGGATATAATAATTCAACCACACAGTTACTGCATCTTTTAGATGTATTGGTAGATGGAAAATTTGAAATTGAAAAGAAAGATTTAAGTCTCAAATTCAGAGGAAGTTCTAATCAGAGAGTAATAGATATGAATAAAACAAATGCTACTGGTAAAGTAGTTTTAATGGAGCAATACAAATGAACGATATTTTTTCATTAGTAAATTCTATAAGTGAATTTATAAAAGACAATGGTATAAAAAACTTAGCAGAATTAAAAAGAAACAGAAAAGGATTGTTAAATCATATTTACAAATGTCCCAAATGTGATGAAGGATATCTAGAATGTAAAGGCGTAGCCTTAGATATGTATAGTAAGAAATTTAAAGTTTATGAATGCACAAACTGTTCTTATATTGAGTTAAAAGGAGAGTAATCATGAAATGTCCTCATTGTAGCAATGAAGCCACTTTAAAATCCTTTATACAAAACAACTTTATTTGTCAATCTTGTAAAAAGTCAAATCATAAAGCTATAGCTCTTATAGATATTCTTAGTGATGACGAATCTATTAAAACTTTAAAAGAAATGGATATGAAAGTAATAGATCATTGCTATGATCCTGTAGAATTCACTCATGATGAATCTAAAATTTTACACTCAATTACACGTTTAATTTAATAATGGAGGAAATCAAAATGCCTATTTATGAATTTGATCGTAAATGTCCAGATATAAACCTTAAACTTGATAGATATAAAGATATTACTATCCCAGGAATTATCATAGATCAGTATGCCAATAATAAAGATCTAAAAATCGGAGATTTGTCTGATGGATATCATACCTTTAATGAATTATACCATCACAGAGCTTTGCTATTTGCTACTATTTGTAATATCTATAAAAATTTAGCTTGGAAGTCCAAACAGCATCATGATCCTGATTTCCCAATGTTTGAAGGGATGTTTATAGTAGGAATCAATACTGGAAGAGGACAAGCAACTTATCATTATGATATATATCCTTATTGGGATTTATTCGATGTAAAAGAGTTAGATAGAGCTCCAGAGTATGATGGACATACTCCAGAGCAGGCTATTGAAAGGATATATGGTTTATCTAAAATGTAGGATTAATAGTTAGTGTATGGATAAATTCCATACACTAACTATTTAAGAAGAATTTATATGATAAAATATAAGCAGTAGTCCAGCAAATAATATACAAGTATGACTTACAAATACTAATCAAAAATCTTGGTGGAAAGAAAGGAATTAATGTAATGGAAAATGATATCAAGGTAGAAATTGTTGGATTAGAAGATAGTGAACGGTTTACTGTTTATAGTGGGAACGACAGTAACAATGCATTTCAATCTGAAGTATTTGCAAAATCGCTTATAGATAAATCCGATACTCCTGCGATCGTAGTACGCTCACATAACCCAAATATGACAGATTCTTTTGAAGGAATAGCTACAGAATATAAACAAATAACACAGAATGTTAACGAAGCAATTCTTAATGCATTAAAATGTGTATCGTATGAAGGTAGAGATATCGGCATAACAGATATCGACCATTTTGATTACATCAAAGATGATGTTGAACTACCAGGAAGAATCGTTATTAAATACATAAATGATTCTGGAACAGACGTATGGATAGATGGACTGCAAAATGGTATAACACAGTCTCTATCAAATGCATATGCAAATGTGGTACTGAATGATGGGATAGAATATTACATTTACTTTTATTATGATAAATATTCTGGACTTGTCACACAAGAAGATGCGGCAGCGCATGCGTATTTATGCACGTCTGTAGAGTTTATATGGGACAAGATGAAAGAGCTTGGGTATAATAATTCTTATATCAGCTTACTCACAAACTCCAATCCATATTTGATTGAGGAAAGATGTGGATTAGAAGTCGACCAAAAATATCTAGATGAACTTGGTATAATTATAGATAGTCTATCAGATAATGAGGACAATGAGATAAGGTAAATACAATAAAGAAAATAAGCTTATTTAAAATAGAAAATTGTATATGATAGATATGTATAATTGGAAAATGTAGAAATAAAGGAGTAGAGAATAATTCTCTACTCCTTTATTTTTTGTATTTTTTCACATATTAATAATTCAGTTATTGGAGGTGTATATATAAATGCCTGCAGAAAAATTGCCTAGTTGGTTAAAAAGAGAAGGAGATGCCATTCTCTTTAATGGTCCAGGAGAGTTTGTTTTTTATATTCCAGATAAATTATTTACTAGCAAATATGTAGAACTTGTCGGAGAATACGTAAAAAGCATAGGTATTATGGACTATGCTGTATTTGATGAGAATGGGAAAACTGACGGTGTAAAATCATTTAGGTTTCCTACAGTATTTTTATCTAAGCCCAATAATATAACTAAAATAAAACGAGTTAAACTAAAGGCAGGAGTAGATGCCAAAGACTATAGAGCTCTTCATTTCTATGATGGCGACGCTATCGTAGTAAATACATCTGTACCTCAAGATATAGAGAATGTAGAAGACTTCTATAAAGTATTTCTGTATGGCAATCTTCCTAATACTATTCCATATGATGAATTACAGAATTATTTTGTAGAAAGTATGGCTTTAAATGGAAGCTCTTATGGAGTTAGTTTGCAAATGTTTGGATTTATTATATCTGAAATGTTTAGAAGT
>Ga0326514_10002792_pt1 | contig 11108 bp, 7 predicted proteins | sample 3_2548_0518_D_FD_203653 | JGI IMG/M metagenome (GOLD analysis project Ga0326514, IMG submission 203653) | Bovine rumen microbial communities from UC Davis, California, United States - 3_2548_0518 | ecosystem: Host-associated > Mammals > Digestive system > Stomach > Rumen | place: USA: California... | reverse complement strand
CCTATTCTTGTATTTATGAAGTGAAGAGTTCCCACTGTGCCATTTACACCATTATTGTCGTACACCTGACGGACTGCATAATAATGACAGCGTTTCGGGTCATTGCCAAGCGGTTTGCTTTTGTAAATGCCTGCAAAATTCTGAAAATTTATAAAATTGCTTTCTTTGAGGTCTATGCTGTTTTTATTTGTTGGTGTAAGGCTGACGGTTTCTGTTCCATTGCTCCAGTTATTAGACGTAAGAAGCTGATAAATCCATTTCAGTTCATCTGCCAAATTGCCAGTGTTCTGAAGATTCTTAATATCTGCCAAAGACCAGTAATATGTTTCGTTGGCATCAGGATTTTCAGGTGCTTCTGAAAATTTCGTCATATCATGTTGGTAAGTCAATAAATTATAGTGCCCATTTGTGATTACATATTGATTATTTTCATCTTTTTCATACTGCGAAACATTGAAACGTCCTTCCCAGACATTTATTTTATTGAGTGTAACATTTTTTGTTCCGTCAGCGACTACTTGAGTAGTTGTATTGCCGTTTACAGTAGTTTCTACAATATGACTGCCAACATTATTGGCAATAATCTGAATCGGCTGACGATATTCAAGTTCGCCGTCATCTACCCATTCCTTGTTGACGGCAATTTCACTGTGGTCGTTGCCTTCAATGGTTCTGTGATTGGTAACAATATAGTTGTAATTAGTAGTAAGTTTTCCTGCTCCTGTATAAGTCACATTTCACGCATAAGTTGAGTAGAATCCGACTGTTCTGTCTACACCGTTAATTTCGGCTGTTGTGGGGTAAGTTTTGCTCACTTCAACTGCACGGTAATCAATTTCTCGTCCGCTTCTGTCATATTTCGGAACAGCAATGTTGTTTTCAACCCAGTCACCGTCACAGAAAGTTGTCTTTGCAGTATTGAATTTTATACGGTTTTCATTACCGACTGTTTCTCTTGTAAAATATCCGCTGGCAACATAACTGTCGAAATAATTTTCAGGAAAGTCACTTTACACAAAGTAGTCTCTGTATTGCTGTGTACCGTTATCAAAATTCTGAACATCAAAAACCGCACCGAAACTGCTGTTTGTAGTCAATGTATTGCCATTTTCATCTACCCATACTTTTCTATATTTACAAGGGTATCGCCTTTGATAAGATACTGAAAATGAAAGTCTGTACCATTTCGTGTAAGTTTGACATCATACTTATCATTGACAGTAATTTCACTGCCTGTCGGGTGAGTATCTCCTCCGATTTCTGTAGTATCTGTTACAGGTGTGTTCGTATTGGCGAGTTGGTCTGTTCTTGTTACGGAAGTCTGTACAACACGGTAATTATAAAGTTCTCCGTCAGAATTATACATATCAATTTTCTGAAACTTGCAGGTATCATCTCCGCTTCTGGACATATGCAGTTCATCAAAAGTGAGCGTGATAGACTCCACATTTTCCCAATCTGAATCATCTTCAAGTTTTCTTTGCAGTTGATAAGTTGCAGATGCAGTACCGCCTTGTCTTGCCGCAGCAATCCATTCCGCACTGACGGTGTACTCAACCTCGTCAGAAAGTTTATTTGTAACTGTTTGGTTGTTGAAAAGTTTTTTTGCTGCATTATCCTGATAAATAATCTGATAAGGTAGCTGATAGGTCTTGGGGGGATTTCCTTCGGTTTTTTCAACAGATACGCTTTCAACTGCATAATATGTGTATAACTGACCTTTAATATCATACTTATCCAGATTTGGAAAAGAAAAAGTATCAGCAGTACCATTCAGAGTAAAAGGGTCTTTGTACTTTGCAGAATATTCGGAATCGTCACCAGAATAACGCCATAGTGCAAAAGTGGCTGCATTATTATCATTCTGACGGATAGATTCTGTTTCCTTATATTTCCATACCACATTTCCAGTAAAATTGGTAGTGCCAGTCAGCAGAAGATTGATTTCACCGTTATTATAAGTTTTATCGGTTTCATGAATATGCAATCCTAAATTTTCTGATTTTACAGCGTAATAGTCATCTTGTGATTTAAATTCACTGTTGACAGCAAGCTTCATTTCTGAATTGTTCAGTGCTAAATAGTATTCGTTGGCTGTTCCGCTTGAATTGATGTATTCCAGACGCTTAATAGTAACAGTTGTTATATTGCCTGAACTTGTAACAGACACATAATCCTCCCATGTTTCGCCCTCTAGCAGTGAATCAGGAAGTGTAATTAGTGTGTTTGTATTCTTATTATAAAGCTTAAAGTTATTTTTTATGAAATCTACATTAATTATTGGACGTGCAGAATTATCATATGCGTCTGCCCAGTTCATTGTAAAAGTAAAATCTGTCAATCCAACGGCAAGATACTGATTGTTTTCCTGCATTTCTGTTGTAGTTTCATCTATATAATTTTGTTTATTGAATATGTATTCCTGTTCGGAGGAATAGCTGTATGCAGTTCCGCTTGAATCCTGTTCCGGAACAGTATAATGATACAGGTAAGTATTGCTGTCTTTGACCTCTGTTTCAAGATATGTCTGGTAGGAAAGACCGCCTGAACTGACATTATAGACGTACAGATTTGCATTATCTTCAATTGATGTTCCTGTTCCGCTGATGTATTCGGTATTATTCTGATTTACCTGAAACGAAATATTATTTATATCAGGTCTGTCTGAACCGCCTCTGTCCCGCCAATCCTGTTCAACAGTAAATTCAGTCATTGTTGTGGAATTAAACTGTTTTAATGAATCAGTATGTTCGCTGAACGGGTCATCTGCGGTATAATTTAGTGCATTGTCTCCTGTAAACTCATAAACCTGAATTTGTTCGCTATAAAGAAGAGATGTTTTTTTCTGGTTGAGTTCTCCTGTTTTATATTCAATCTCAATTTTTGAAATCTTATTTTCCTTGACGAAATTTTTAAATGCAGTATTATCACTGAATGAAAGTTTCTGTTCTTTATCAAGATAAATGAAAGCAGTATTATCTGAACCTGGTATCAGTGTTTTTTTTCAAAAATCAATTTCTGAAGTCAGACGAACTGGCTCATAAATGGGGTTTTCGTCAGTTCCGCCTGTTTTATAAAATTTCAGGACATATTCTGTTTCAGTGGTTTCAGCGGTAGTCATCACATGATTATATATGCCTATACCTTGTGTATCAGTATCTGCAAAGGAAGGCATTGGTATGAGATTGGAATTTAACAACATAATGCCTGCAATTAATGTTGAAGTAAATCTTTTAAAGAATCATTTTTTCATAGTTTCACCGCTTTCTTTTTATTGATTAGTTGATTTTATAAAAAATAATTTTCCTATAAAAAGTAAAAACGGACACATGATGCCCGTTTTAATTTCCCAAGATAGTCGTCAGGACAGCCTTGACTGTTCATTTTTGAGAGGTTCAGTCTCTTTGAAAGCTGTCTCTGTGCCTGTTATGATTTGATAAATGAATTAACTCTGTAACCAAGTAATTGGTGTAATGTCAACAGCAGTTTTAATGTCATGCTTGGTGCCATATTTATTAATATTAGTATATTCTTTCTTGTCTGCTTCATCGTCATTGACCTGAACAGAATAAAAACAAAATTAAAGTGGAAATAACATATTTATCCGTAAAACCAGTAATCTTGTATAAGAAGCAGAATAAGCTTTCACTGTAGCAGGAACAACAGAATTAATTTATGTTATTTTACCATATGTTGTTGTATCTGCCCTGAACCGTATACTTATTGTAATTATATCACATTTAACCAAAGCTGTCAAGTGCTTTTTTGAAAATTTACAGAGATTGTATTTGTCTGTTTTTTCTTTGGTGTTTATTTTAATTTATGTATTTTTCCAATGAAAAAGTGTGCCAGCAGATTAAAATAGTCAGCGATTCTCTTTGTATCGTTTTCACTTGGATATAGTGAAAAGATACGTCTGAAAATCGCTGTTTTTTAAATTTTAGTTATGCAGTGATGTTAAATGATTAATTTATTAATAATCATGATTTTCGTATTGCTTTCATTGCTTTTTTGCGTTCGTACATATTTTGGTCTGCACGCTTGAAAACATCATCTGCACAATGGTCAGTATCTTCGTCAAACAGTGCATATCCGAATGCAACCGATATTTTTTCCCATGGCTGTAATGATGTATCTGCTTTGAACTGTTCAAGCTGCTGATTGAATTCTTGTTCCAATATTTCGATTTTATTGTAATCGTTGTTTTTAAGAATAACTACAAATTCGTCACCGCCTATACGGAATACAGGAGAATGTGCGAATACATCACAAATCAGTTTACTAAGTAATATGATAGCTGTATTTCCGCATTCGTGACCGTAAGTATCATTTATGAATTTAAGAAAATTCAGGTCAACCATTGCAATGCCAAACGAATATAAACCGTTTTGTATTTCGCTGTCAAGCTGGATAATTTCTTTATCGTATGCCAGTCTGTTACGGATTCCTGTTAAAGCGTCCATATGGGCAAGTTCGTTCATATTGTCAGCCTGTTGTCTTGCGGAACTTAACTGTGCTTTTGTCTGAGTCAAGTTTTCGATGTAGTTGTCAATATCTTTTTCCATTTGTACCATTGAACCCAATAAAATTTCCAGTTCATCACCTGTGTGAATTTTAATTGTACTAAATTCATGATGAGATTTCCTTGAATTTTTTTGTCCGTATTGTCCTGCGGCTTGTGAAAGCATATTGATTGGCTTTACAATTTTATGTCTGACATAGAAAATTGATAACATACATATAACAGCTGTCAGAATGAATAAAATTCCTGTCAGTACAAATAAAAAATGATTTTTTTTAGCTATGACATCATTCATGCTGAGGTCAACAGCAGCGAAACAAATAATTTCCCCTTTGCTGTTATAGATTGGTGAGCAGGAAGTAACTAACCAGCCATATTCTTGTGTATTGGTTATAAAAGCAGGAAATCCTTGTTTAAGATTATTCAAATATGGATAACAGCACTCTTCAACCATATCAAAACAGCCTGGTGTGACAATATCCTCATAAGCACCATCTACAATATATACTGCCGTTTTATCTTCTGGACTTATGCAAAGTGTATATACACAGTCCACTTCGCTGACATCTTGAATCCTACGCAGTTCTTCTCTTATTGCAATATAATCCTCATCTTCCATTAACGACAAAAATTGTGCAGTATATGCTTCATAATCAGGATTTTCCCATTGGTCATTGCTGATTTTATTATCAGAAGCATGATAAATTTTCATGACTTTGTCCGTAATTCTCTGTAACCTGTCACCGTATGTCGTAGCTGCAACAGTAGCTGCCATGGAATCGGCTGTGATTATGTATTCTTTTTCCATTGTACTCCGATTGACTGCACTGCTGACAAAAATACAAGTTCCGCTGAGAATCACCGCAACCAAAATAATCAAAAGAACAATTTTCCCTCCTAAAGATAGTTTCATACAATATCACCCTGTTAATTTCTGATATGATTTCATGAGTTCAGCGATACATTCGCTTTTGGTCATGGTTTTGTAATCGAACGAACCCATAAACAAGTATGATGTATTTGTCGTTTTTTGGTGAACTGTTATCAGGTTTCCTGACAAATATATTTCAACAAAAGAACAACAAGAATATTCAGCATGGACATCAAGTATATTCTGTGTAATTTTTTTACGTTCATGGGTTCACGTTTCATGTGTAAATGTTATTCTTATTATACCATAAGATAGCCAGTTTTGCAAGTTATTTTTTTATATGTACACTTTTTGAAAGATGACATATCAGATTTATATAAAATTTACAAGTCTCATTCTTCCGAAAATGTGTTTATGTTAATTGTTTTTATAATAATTCTGTTGTGAAATATAACAGTTATTCCCTTTGTATTCATCTTAAAATTATAATAAATTCAAAAAATAATCTGTATAAGACACGATTTCTCATAAGTATATTTTATATACAAAACTTATTAATATAAATTTTACAACTGAAAAATTTTATAATATTGCAAATCTATAGTAAATATGATATAATTAAAAATAAGATATATTTCCTTGTAATTATTTTTCTTGTAAAAGTTTATAATTTATAAAATCATTCTGAAACCATTATATTTATTTCAGGGAAGGAGGTAGCAGAATGAATGTAAAGTTAATATTCACTGTTCTGCTTAGCTTTGTTATTCTGCTTTCCTGTAACGTTCTTACTGCCTTTGCTGAAGTTGAACTGCCTGAAGGTGCAGTAAAAGGACTTCCTGAAAAAATTTCGGCTATGGATTCAAACGGAAATTCTGTCAGCAGTGAAACAGGTGAGTATTTTTTTCATGTTGAAAATATGACATATGGCGAAGTCTATACAAAATATGTTCAGCTTATGAATCTCCGTGACGATGCCGCTTATAATATCTACTTCTATGTTGAACCAAAATTCAAAACAGGTGAAATTGACCTCGAAAAAGAATGTATATGTAATTTTTATCTTGACGGTGAACAGTTCTTCAAGGGAACTGTCACAGGCAAGGGAAATATTGACCTCACCGAAAATATAAAAGACCTCGGATATTATGAACCCGGTGACAGCCATACCCTTTCGTGCAGTGTTGCATGGGTCGGAATGGACGGGGATTACTATATTGATGAGGGGCATAGAATAGTAAGCAATGAAGGTATAGTCATTAATCGTGACAAGGACGGAAACAGGCACGTTGAGGGTGAAATAGAATTTAAATGGATTTTCTATGCTTCTGTTGACGAAAATTATAAACCACCTTATACAGGTCTGCTTTCAATAAAAAATTCCTATTGGCTTATACTGATTGGTATTACAGTGTTTCTTATAATAATTATGCTTATACTTCTTGCGAAAAAGAAAAAAGATGAGAAAAAGAAAAATACTGGGGCAGTCTGAATCTGCCCTTTTTGGTGCAATATGAAAAAACTTATAATTTTAATAATAGCTGTACTTGTCGGAATCGCCTGTTACAGCGGTTACAGATATTATAACGATACGGTAAAGCCTGAAAATGAACTTCAACAGTGTTTCAATGAACAGATTCGCATTTATGACTCTTTAAAACCTGATATTCAAAAGTATACTTTAAACGGTACTGTACAGAATTATGACAGTACAGTATCAGAAAACGAAAATCAGAATGTGGACATTAATTCTCAAACCATATCGGAAGAAAGCGTTTCCGAAGATGAAACTGTACCGAAAAACACGGAAGAACTATACACAGAGGTTCAGAATGTTCAGACTGATGACGGCGTTTCAGATGAAATTTTTACAGAAACTGAAAATGTACAGGTTTATTCGGAAAATAAAATTTCGTCTGAAAATACATATTCTGATGTAAGATATTCCGTTCCCGATGAAAACCCTATAGCTTCGGCTCAGGATTTCAACAGCGATGTCGTTGGCTGGATAACTGTTGACGGTACTGAAATAGATTATCCCATAGTACAGGGAACAGACAACGAATTTTATATTGACCACGGTATAGACAAAAAAACAAACAGAGGTCTCGGAACTCCTTTTCTTGACTACAGAAACAGTCCTGATTTTTCGGACTTCAATTCCATACTTTATGCACATAATATTCAGGGCAAGCAGATGTTCGCAAGAGTTTTGAGTTTCAAAAAAAAGGATTATTTCGATTCGCATTGTACGGGTACTCTTACGACTTCCGACAGCATTAGAAAAATAAAATTTTTTGCTTATGTTCCCGTTGACAGCAATTCTGCCCTTTACAATACTGTACTTATTACAAATTCTGATAAAGAAAACTATCTGAAAATTCTTTTGTCTTCTGCAACCGTCACTGACGGTACATCTTGGAATAAACTTATTGACAAGAATATTATTCTTCTTTCAACTTGTACACTTAAAACTCCTGATTCAAGAGCGTTGCTTGCGGGATTTACAGAATAAAAAGCCGTCTTTCAGTGACGGCTTTTATTTTTTATCCGATATTTTCAATGATTGTTTTATATAGCTGTACGGACGCATTTTCAGAGGAATCCTTATCATAAAGCACAAGATTACAGGAATCAATAAATTCATTTATTAGAACTGTGTTTTCAAGCTTCGGATTCATCTGGGAAAGATTTGAATTTTCTTCCATTTTCAGTGCTGCTTCATATTGGATTCCGTTCAGCATACCATTTTCTTTCAGACATTCTCTTGCGGATTTGCTTAATGGTATACCCTTTTCTACTCCCTGAAGTTCTGCCATTTCCGCACTGTTCAGAAGAAAGTCAAGAAGTATTGCGGATTCTTTCGGGTGTTCAGTATTTTTGCTTATGGCATACAGTGTAGCAGGCTTTGCATACCAGCCTGTACCTGCATTTTCAGCGGAATCAGCAGTATAAGATGCAACAGTTATGGTGTTTCCGCTGTTTTCGGAGTTCCCGAAATGATTTTCCGCATCGCTTACCCATGCTATAGCACCTGCATAAATTCCATTGTCTATATTGTACTTCTGATAGTTTTCAACCTGTGGCACTACATTTTCATTTACAAGTCTTACATAGAAGTTTATCATTATCTGTAATTCTTTTTCTGAAAAGTTCAGTTTTCCTTTTTCGTCAAGTATTTTTTTACCTGAAACCTGTTCCGCATAGGATATGCAGTAAAGCCACATTGACTTTGCTACACCCGAAAGCGGATATACTCCGTCCTTGTTCATCAGTTTTGAAGCACTGAAAAAGTCCTCCCATGTATCAGGTACTCCGATACCGTAATTATCGTAAATTGATTTGTTTATATATACAGTTTCTGTATTCATCGCTATAGGAATGGCATTGAGTATACCGTTTTTTCTGCCATATGCAAGCATATCTTCCGAAAAATTTCCGAGTTCAATGTAATCTGCAACCTGTTCTATATCATAGTAGCCGTTTCCGTCAGATGAATACTCATTAAGCCAACTGAAATTAATCTGCATTACGTCTGTTTCTGTATCTGAAATCATTCGCACACGATTTCTTGATTCATACCCTGACCATTCCGAATAACTGCATTCTACTTTTATATTAGGGTGAAGTTCTTCAAAAATCTCGACAGCATTTATAGTGTATTCGTTTCTTGAATCGTTTCCCCACCATGAAAGAGTTATATTTGTCTGTTCAGTCTGATTGTGTATAACACGTTCTCCTGAGCAGGAAACAAGCAGGGAAGCTGTAAAGCATAATGCCACTGTTCTGTAAAGACTTTTCATTTTTCCTTCACCTCTTCTTTCATGTAATCTTCAAAAATGGTGTAGGTGTCCTTACCCTTATGTTTTGAAAAATACAGGGCATTGTCAGAGGCTTTGTACATTTCCGCAAATGATGAACCGTGTTCAGGGAAAAGCGATACCCCTATACTTGCCGAAATTTTATATTTTCCGTCATCTCCTGTGTAGTTGTTCCTGAAAGCCGTACATAGCTGTTCGCATTTTGACTTTACAAAATCTTCATAGGGAACGTCATTAGGATATTCATTTATAAGTACACAAAATTCGTCACCGCCTATTCTTCCTACAAAGTCATTCTGTGAAAAAGTAGTCCTGAGAATACTGCCAGTCTTTGCAAGAACTATGTCACCATAGGCATGACCTAAAGTATCGTTTACACCTTTGAAATTGTCAAGGTCAAGAATGATAAGGGCGTGTTTCTCTATCGGAAGAGATGTGGATATTCTGTCCTGAGCGTATTCTTCAAATGAAAGCTTGTTCAGAATACCTGTAAGCTGGTCAATATGTGCCTTTATGTCAAGACTTGTAACAACGTTCTTTACAGGCTTTGTAAGTCGCAGTGAAAATACTGTTCCCACCAGAACAGCAAAAAATGCCGCAATTAAAGCAGTCATGTAAATATATAACTGCATTTCGTTTTTTTCCTTAAGTATTGCTGATGTGGGTATCGAACATATTATGTACCATTCCTCACCGCATTTGTTTATGGAAACAAGATATTCATTATCCATGATTGTAGCAGGTGCTTGTCCAACAGCCCTTGAAGAAATAGTTCCTTGCAGAGGTGTTCCTATTTCGTCACGTTCAATAGAATATAGAATATTGTAGTCTTGGTTTGTAAGCTGAATTTTCATTCCGTGGATAGTTTCAGGATTGTCAAGAACGCTTTTGAGTTCCGAGGCATAAAAAGATATTACAAGAATAGCATTTTCATGTATTTTCTTTACATAATAGATACGCTTGAAATCGTCCTTATAGCCTGTAGACCAGCCGTCATTTGTACGCTGACGTGTAACCATTGAACTTAGTTCTTCAAATATCTTGTCACCGAAAAGCGAATTTGTACCGTTTGAAATTTTACCTACAGTTCTGTTATTTCTGTAAACTATTCCATAATCCACAAAATTTTCCATAATACAAAGACTGTAGAGTTTATCAGATATTATTTTTTCCTTGTTTATAGCTTCGTATTCGTCATTGTTGGGGTCAGTCGCATCATATGTATATGATTCTTCAACACCAAATGAAAGAGTTGCAATTGTTTCCATTCTTGAAATGTAACTTTCCATGTTGAGTTTCATCTGCATATTAAGCGATGAAACCATTGAAATAACTTTGTTTTTTAAAGCTTCGTCAGTTTTCTTTACCGCTAACTGCGAAATGATTCCTATGGAAACAATTACTATAAGTGCATATCCTATAATCATTGATAACTGCAACTTTTTTATGTTCTTTAAATTCGGTTTTCTTGAATTATTATCAGACATTTCATACTCCTTTTTTGTGAATAAGTGTGAAAAATGTATCTATTAATATTATACCACTAAATTTCAATAAAATCAAGTATCTTTTAACAAAACATTTCTTTTTTTATGGTAATAATATCCATAAAATTCTGCCTGCAAACAATTTTATTTTATCCTGTATGCGTTATCACTAAAAATTCAGATTTTTCCACTTCTATATTTTGCTTGACAAATCGAAAAAAGCATGATATAATAATAAAGCTGTCGGACGAGAGGACGGTACAAAAAACTTTAAGACAAGAAAAATTGGTTTTGGACTTCGGAAAGAAAGTTTACAGAAAATTTTTCAAAAAAGTTTGAAAAAGTACTTGACAAATCGAAAACAGTATGATATAATAAATAAGTCGCTTGACGATGATGAAAAAGTT
>Ga0326514_10002791_pt1 | contig 11111 bp, 10 predicted proteins | sample 3_2548_0518_D_FD_203653 | JGI IMG/M metagenome (GOLD analysis project Ga0326514, IMG submission 203653) | Bovine rumen microbial communities from UC Davis, California, United States - 3_2548_0518 | ecosystem: Host-associated > Mammals > Digestive system > Stomach > Rumen | place: USA... | reverse complement strand
AATGGCAGAATTTAAATACGAAATATATGATTATTCGAAAGCGGGAATTGAAAAGAAAAAGTTCTTTTTTAGAAAAATGCTTTCAAACAGCGAATGGGAAGCAATAAAAACGATAGCGCATACCCCAGATGATGCTGCTAAAATTTTATATGAGGAAATAAAAAAGTATTATTACGATAAAAAACCAAATTATAAATACGACCCAAACATTGATTGGACTTGGGAATTAATAACGCCAGTAAAAACATATACTTTTAAATGAAAGAAGAAGTTAAATATTTAAACAGATTTAATCCAAAATTCTCTGATAATTCATCATATGAATTTACTTTTGGAAATTTTGACCCTTGGTGTGTTGAATATTATAAGGGTGGTAAGACACAAAAACGAATAACTGATACTACATCTTTTAAAGCGTTGCTGAGATATGGGAAACACGTTGGATATGAAAATGTATATAGAGATTTCGTTGAAGTATATGATATGGCATATGTCGGAACAGACCTAAATGAAGTGACAAGAAGAATAGAATTGATTTCTGAAAAGTACGGAGTATATCAATTAAAAATGAATAAATTATTACATTTTCTTTTTATGTGCATGGTGGCAGAAGAAATGAAAAAAGGCGCTGTAGTTGGAAAGAAAATGAAACGTTTAGGGGTACATCGTGTACTAATTGAAGGGATAGACCCTGAAATTGCTGCTCGTGAAACTGACCATGTTTGGAGCAAAAAAATATTATATTGGTGTGAAAAAAGAGGATTTTAAAATGAAACAAGTCATTAGAAAGAAAAGAGCAGAAGCAAACAATGTTTCAAATGAAAAATTAGAATATACCCTTTTGGTTGATGGTAATAATTTACTAAAGATTTCTTTGGTTGATAAAAGAATGAATTGTAAAGGGGAAGAGTATGGTGCTGTTTTTCTTTTTCTAAGGCAATTAGGACAATTATTACAAAAGAAGGATTTCAACTATTGCGTTGTTTGTTGGGATGGCGATGGTTCAGGTGTTCTTAGATGGAATTATTATAAGGATTATAAAGCCAATCGTGATAAGCATTATGAAATGTTTGGCGGACAATCTGAATATGACCGTAAAATAAATGAATATGTAAGAAAGGTATTAAACTATAGTAAGAACAACAAACAAGAGGTTAAGAGGGCTGAAACTGATGATGAATGCTTCCAAAGGCAAAGAAGTATCATTCAAGAAATACTAGAGAATCTCTATATTAGGCAGTTTATTTATGATGATGTTGAAGGTGATGACTTAATTGCTTACTATGTTCATCATAAAAAGCCGAACGAAAGGGTTGTCATTGTTAGTGGGGATAGAGATTTAACCCAATTAATAAATGATGAGGTTTGCCAATATATACCAACTCTTAAGAAATTTATAAGTCCTAAGAATTCTGTTGAGGAACTGGGAATTACTCACGAGAATACATTGGTTAAGAAAATATTATGTGGCGATTCTTCAGATAATATAAAAGGTATAAAGGGATTGGGTGAACAAACTCTTATAAAGTTATTCCCTGAGATTAAAGAAACAAAAACCTCAATAGAAGCCATTATAGAGCGTTCAAAAGAGCTGTTGGAAGAACGTAAGGCGGATAAGAAAAAACCCCTCAAATCGCTCGAAAACATCGTTAACGGCGTTACGGATGGGTGCCAGGGCAATAAGATTTATGAGGTGAATAAGAAAATCATAGATTTGTCTGAGCCATTGCTTACTGAAGAAGCTTTGAAGGGGCTGAAAGAAGAAATGTATGCTCCGTTGGGTGATGAAGATAGGGATATAAAGAATGTATATGATATAATAATAAGTAATGGTATGAGTGACCTAACGAACGAAAAGGTTTTTGGTAATTTATTTGGATATTTTGAAAGGATTATAAAAACAGAGAAAGAGTATGGCAAAGGCAGATAAAATTATATTAAGAAGAATAAAAGAGTCTGGTAATTATAACTCTTTTCTAAAGCTTAAAAGCATTAAATGTACTTTATTTGAGAGAAATTCAATGATTAAGGTATATAGGGCTATTAAGAATCCAAGCGGTTTTTATTTGGAAAAAGAAAAAATAAGTTTTGAAGATTTTTTAGAAAAAAATGGCATAAAATTTTGTTTTTAAAAAAAACTTTTGTATATTTGTAGTGTTAAAAGATGTTAAACTAAAAAAATAACAAGTATGGGTGAAGAAATCGCAAGACGTTATCAAGAAGCTTTAGGCTTATTATCCATAAGAAATCCAGGCTGTAGTTTTTATGGCGAATTTTTATATGGAGATTATGAAAGGGCAGCTTTCGTTCTTACGTGTATTGGACCAGGAGATAAAAGCAAAAGACTTAATTTTAAGGAAATGGAAAATCCAACAAAAGCGTTGGAATATTTCATTAAAACCTCACAAAATATGATTTTAATTTGAGATAGATATTTTTAGTGTTTAATTTTTAATTTTAGAATTTATGGCTAACTTAAAAGAACAAGCTTACAAGGAAGAGAGATTTGAATTTGCATTGTATGTTAACAACAACATCATTTGTAAACGAAATTTCAAAATTAACGATTTCATCGAGCATAGTATGGAAACCGTAGAATTTAAGAAAAAGGTTGATGATATTGTGAAGATGATTGATGATGATTTGAAGTCCAAGAGTAGAGTTTACACGTGGTATTACTTTAACCCTATGGAACCAGAAGTATTCAATGAGACAAATGGCCCGCTGTTAGAACCTTGGGAGTGTACATTGAAGTTTGAGGTTTCGGATAGGAAGAAGGTTGTGATGAGTAAGATTTGGGATGGATATGCATATCCTAAGCCAATACGTGATAAGATTGACATAAGCAATAAGACAGTTAAGGTTATGTCAAAGGAAGGTAACACATATTCATACGATAAAGAATCTTTCTTCAAGAGTAATGAGGATAGGCTTTCGTTTGAACATCAAGTTTTGAAGTCAATGATTTTTGATAAACCTGATTTGCTTTTGCAGATTACAAAACAGATTTGTGAAGTATGTTCAGTACACGAGGAATCATTTACAAAGATAGGTGATTATTCTCTTTCTGAAAAGTACGGAAAGGATGCAAATGGTAATGAAGTGGTTTACGATTTCAACATTGATGCTCATAACAGGAAGCTTGAGAGAAAATGGATGAAATTAGCAGCAGAGGACGCAAAAAAAAGAAAAGAAAACAAGAAATAAACTATGGTAAAAAACGCACAAAATAACAAGTTAGGCTTCTTAGGAGAAGATTTCCAATGTAAATTAGCACACGCATTTGTTGAAGATAAGGAATTCTTTAAAGATTTGTGCGACATAGTTGACCAGAATCTCTTTACTGACCCCAACTTAAAAACTTTCGTTGGGGTCATGAGAGAGTATTACAAGAAAATGCAATCTGTGCCAAATTATGACACAATAAAGCTATTACTTGCTGAGAAATCACATAATGCAACAGAAAAGGAATTTTATGATGCGTTTGTTGATAAGATACACAAGATTGTCTCGGACGATGCCGAATATGTAAAGGAATTGTCTGAGAAATTTTTTAAGCAGCAAAATATGATTCGTGTTGCTAACGAAATCATTAAGATTGCTAGTAAAGGTGATGCTGATAACTATGATAAATGTGTTGAGTTATTAAATAAAGCATTGACACAAGGAACAAGCGAAGATTTGGGTTGTGGAGTATTCGATAACGAAATGGAAACTCTTTCTGAAGATTATCGAGTTGCAATTCCAACTGGTATCGCTAAAATTGATGTGACTCTTGAAGGCGGACTTGGTAAGGGAGAACTTGGTTGTATAATTGGTTCTTCATCTTTTGGTAAGACATCACTTACCACAGCAATGGCATCATATGCAGCAACATATCGTTGTCCGCAAAACAATAACGATGGATATAAGGTTTTACAGATAGTTTTCGAGGATAGAATTAAACAAATCCAAAGAAAACATATGGGTAGAATCACTGGTGTTGAAGCCAAGGATTTGTCAAAACCATCAATGTTAGACCTTGTAAGAAAGCAATTAGATGCATATGATGATAGGGAAACGTTACAGAAGAATTTGAGAATCATAAGATTGCCAAGTGGTGAAAAAACTGCTGACGATATTAAGAGGCTCATAATCAAATTAAAGAATAATGGTTTTAGCCCTGACCTCGTAATAGTTGACTATTTCGAATGTTTGCTTTGCAAAGGCGATGCAAGTGATGACAAGTGGGAAAAGGAAGGAAAGACAATGAGAAAGTTTGAGTCAATGGCTGGTGAACTTAACATTGGTATTTGGATTCCTGTTCAAGGTACTAAGGATTCATTGAATGTTGAAGTAGTTACAATGGATAAAGCGGGTGGTTCTTTTAAGAAGATTCAGATTGCTCATATAGTAATGTCTATTGCAAGAACTGTTGAGGATATTGAGCAAAGTATAGCAACAATAGCAATCCTTAAAAACAGAGCTGGACAAGCTGGAAAGGTATTAAACAACGTGTCATTTAACAATGGTACTTGTAGAATTAGCACTGATGATGCGGAAGAATTTAACAGTATGTTTGCGTTCGATAAGAAAAAAGAACAGGATAGTGTAGAGGCCGCAAAAATGCTTTTAAAAGAATCTCAAAAAAATAAAAAATAATTTGATTTTTTTTTATTTCTTCGAAACCATTGGTTATCATTGACTTGTACGATGATGACCAATTTTTTTGTCAAAAAACAGGAAAATTTCGGTTGTAATTTTCAATTTTCAGGTATATTTATTCTTACATCGATGTGATAAGGTTAACCGAAAAATGAAAAAATAATTAATTAAAAACTAAACTATTAATGAAGGTTGTAAAGCGTGATAAAACGGTTGAGCAATTTCAAATTGAAAAAATTGAAATAGCAATACAGAAAGCGTTTAAATCTTGTGAGAAAGAACCCGACTACAGGGTAATTGATTGTATACGAAGCATTTACGATGAGAGCAAAGATGAAACAATTCATGTTGAGGATATCCAGGATAATGTGGAAAAGTGCTTAATGGATACGGATAAGGATGTTGCTAAATCATACATTATTTATCGTTACAATCACAAGTTAATCAGAGAGAATAAAGATAAGTTATATAAGGACATCACAAAGAAACTGCTTGCTGTAGATGTACAAAATCAAAACGCTAATGTTGACGAACATTCATTTGGTGGTAGAATGGGAGAAGTTAACAGATTGGTTCTCAAAGATTATGCATTAAAATATTGTATGTCTAGAAAATCAAGAAACAACCACCTAAACAATGAAATTTATATTCATGACCTTGACAGTTACGCTGCTGGAATGCACAATTGTTTAACAATACCATTTGATGACCTTTTGGCAAATGGATTCAACACAAGACAAACTGATGTTAGACCAGCAAATAGTATAAACACTGCAATGCAGTTGGTAGCAGTTTTATTCCAATTGCAAAGTTTGCAACAATTTGGTGGCGTTGGCGCAAGCCATTTAGACTGGACAATGGTTCCGTATGTTAGAAAATCTTTCTTTAAGCACTTTAAGCGTGGTGCTAAATACATAAAGGGAGTGAAGCTTCCACTTGAAGAATTCAACGATACATTATCAATAGAAGATGAAAAGTACAAAACCAGTGGCGATGTTTATACATATGCAATGGACCAGACATCTAAGGAATTGAAACAAGCAGTTGAGGGAATGTATCACAATTTAAATACTCTTCAGTCAAGAAGTGGAAACCAATTACCATTCACAAGTATAAATTATGGTACTTGTACTTTACCTGAGGGTAGAATGGTGATTAAAGCCCTTTTGGAAGGTTCAATAGAGGGTGTTGGTAAGTATCATAAGACTCCAATTTTCCCTTGTGGCATTTTCCAAATGATGAAAGGTGTTAATAGAAAAGAAGGAGACCCTAACTACGACTTATTTAAATTGGCTCTTAAATCAACATCACAGAGACTATATCCTAACTATGCAAACTGTGACTGGTCTAATGCTCAAGGATATGACCCTAATGACCCAAGAACATATTTCTCTACTATGGGTTGTAGAACAGCCAACTTATTCGATATAAATGGCTTCGGACAATTAAAAGATGGTAGAGGTAATATTTGCCCAGTTACAATTATTATGCCAACAATTGCAATGGAGGCAAAAGAAAAGTTAGGTGAAGATGCAACTGAAGAGAGCGTTAAGAAGGAGTTTATGAAACTTCTTGCTAAGAAGATAGAGGAAGCAAGAGATATGCTTATCGAGAGATTTGAATGGATTTGCGGACAATCTCCAGCTTCAGCAAAGTTTATGTGGGAAAATAATACAATGGCTGGTTATGACCCAAAAGAAGGCCCACGTTCAGCTTTGAAACACGGAACTTTAGCTTTAGGACAGCTTGGTATGGCTGAGACTTTACAGATTCTTATTGGTAAAGACCACACAACAGATGAGGGAATGGAATTTGCAAAGGAAATCGAAGAGTTATTTAGTTCAAAATGTAAGGAATATAAAGAGGCTTATAAGCTTAACTTCGCAAACTACTATACACCAGCTGAAAATCTTTGCTACACAGCAATGAAGAAATTCAGAGACAAGTATGGAGTTATTAAGAATGTATCAGACAGAGATTATTTCACAAACTCAATACACGTTCCAGTATGGCACGATATGACTCCATTCGAGAAAATAGATATTGAGTCTAAACTTACAAGTTATTCTACTGCTGGTTGCATCACTTATGTTGAACTTCCAAGTACTACTAAAAATAATTTAGAAGCCCTTGAGACGATTGTAACATATGCAATGGATAAAGATATACCTTACTTCGCTATTAACGTCCCAGTGGACAATTGTGAAGATTGTGGATACAGCGATGAAATGGGTGATACTTGTCCTGTTTGTGGAAGCAAGAATATCAGTAGATTAAGACGTGTAACTGGATATTTAACTGGTGATTACAAGACTGCATTCAACAAAGGAAAGCAGGAAGAAGTGAAAGATAGAGTTAAGCACATCAAAAAATTTTAAAACAAAGTATGAGAATACACAGTATTACATATCCAGATGCCAATAATGGACTTGGATTTAGAGTAACACTATGGGTGTCTGGATGTGTTCATCATTGTAAAGGCTGTCAAAACCAAGAAACTTGGGATTTCAACAGCGGTAGAGAGTTTACAGATGAAGATAAAAACAAAATTTTTGACATATTATCTTTACCTTATATAAAAGGTATAACATTTTCAGGTGGCGACCCACTATGTTCTTATAATGATGTGTTATCATTAATGAAAGAGATAAAAAATAAATTTCCAGAGAAAGATATTTGGGTATATACAGGATATACTATTGAATTTATTAAAGAACATTTCGATGAAATGTTAAATTATGTTAATTTTATAGTAGACGGAAAGTTTATTGAGGAACAAAAAGATGTTTCATTGCCATTCAGAGGCTCAAAGAACCAAAGAATATGGGAAAAAGCTGAAAATGGAGAGTTTATAAGGAGTAAAATAGAAAATAAGGCGGCTAATTAGTAAATTAGTCGCTTTTTTGCTTCTTTTTTTCAATTTTTTTTTGTATATTCACACATATTTATCTTTATAGACATTAAAAAATAAAAGTATTATGAAAATTAAAAACATTTCGTTAGCATTTATTTCTGCTTTGCTAATGGGCTGTATGGGTTTTGAAATGCCCGACCAAGACGCACAAACAAAGGAGAAAATAAATCAAAATGTCGAGAAAATTTTTGGCACTCAGTTTGCTTCAAATCAAACTTGGTGTACAACTTCTTCGGGTAGTATTGTTATCAGTAACATACCAAGTGGTACTGATAAGGTTCAATTGTTGGCGTATATTGCTGAAACGGATACAACAACTTCTCTTACGATATTGAATGAAATTAATAAGCCAGCAACAGACCAAGTTACTATGAATTATGATATTCCTAGTGAAAATCTTGGTATGTATGTAGCTTTAATTTCTGAAAATAACTTTGTTCTGCAAAAGGTAAAAGGAAATAGTGTTTCTTTTGCAAGAGCAATTATGACAAGAGGTGTTGATGATTTAACATTACCATCAGTTACCCCTACAATAGGTCTTATAGAAGATTCTTGGGCAGCTCAGCGTGGTTGGATTGAAGGAGAAAAGTTATATCAGCTTGCAGACTATTCTGTAATGAAGATACCAGTTAACAATTATAGTGAGACTGACATTGCTTCATTCAGAGCCTTGATTTTCTCTTATTTCAAGAATGGTAGAGATTATAATAACCTTCCATTAGTAACTGGTGGTGGATATTACAATGCAAATGCTTATCCAATCACAACTGGTAGCAAGCCTATTATTCTTTCGCCTGTATATAAGAGTGACAAGGCAAAGCAGTATGGTAACGAGGTATGGAATTCAGACCTTTATTACTATTACTTTAAAGATAGTGACATTGAAGGTAAGACAGATGATGAACAAGTTGCTTTTTTTGAATCATTACCTAAATATAAGGCCATCGAATTCAAACAGCACTTTGGTGAAACTGAAGATGATGTATTAGAGAAAAGAACTAGTTATGCGCTTATGTATTTTGGTGATGGTACTCCAGAGCTTGGTACAGAAGGTTCATACACTTTCCCGCAAGGATATAAAGTTGGCTTTATGGTACGTGCTAAGACCGAATTTAAGGAGAATGGTAAGCCAAGAAAGCAGGGTGAGTTATATGGTGATGGACGTTTGAACGTTAATATCAATGATTATAGTGAGTGTAACTTCAAGGGTTCATTCAAGGATAAAAAATTACCTCTTAATAGTCCTCGTGTTGCTTGGTTGGTTCTCAATGGTAAGGTTATGATGTGTTGGGAGAGCGGTACTGACAGAGACTTTAACGATATAATCATTGAAGTCGAAGGAGGTATAGAACCAGTTAGCATTATACCAGAACTTGACAACAACTATTACACATTCTGTTTCGAAGATAGAGAGATTGGTGACTACGATTTGAATGATGTGGTTATTAAGGGAAGAAGAATAGACAATACTCACGTTGAATATAGCATTATTGCTTGTGGTGCTGAGGATAGATTACAAGTAAAGAATATTGGCGAATTGAGTGGTATAGAAATTCATTCATTGTTTGGCTATGACAGATTCATAAATACAGTTCCTGGAGAACAATATTTTGAACCAATATCAACCATTGTTGAAGTAAGTTCTGACTTTAGTTTCTTGAATATACTTTGTCAACCTTATTTGTACGATGTGTCAACAAACAAGTATGTATATCTTTCAAAGGTAGGAGAAGACCCACACGGCATTATGATACCATATGATTTTAAATACCCAACAGAAAGAGTATGTATAAAAGACGCTTATGAGCAATTCAATTCGTGGGGACAGAATAGCGTAACAAGTAATGAATGGTATAAATTCCCTGTAGAGGGAAAAACATTCTAAAAGTCTTTTCATATAAATTATGAGAGCAGCCTAATAAGGTTGCTCTTTTTTTGTTTACATACTCGAATAAAAAAGTATTTTTTAAATAATTATATAGAAAATTATTCATATGGCAAAGCAACAACATTTTGGTTTGAAATTTCCATTCACAAAGGTTGATTACCAGAACTTTTTTGTTGATGTTAATACAACTCGAAAGGATAAGGTAAGAAGCCAAATTATGCATGTTATATTCACACCAAAAGGACAAAGACTTAGAAATCCTGAATTTGGTACAGATTTGATTAAGTATATTTTCAGTCCAAACGATGGCGATTCGTGGGAAGGTGTGAAAAATGAAATTATTTCATCTGTACAAAAATATGTACCTAACGTTATATTAAATGACGTTAGAGTTGTACAGAGCAATGATGAACGTGCTGAGATATATGTGAGAATGGATTATTCTGTAAAAGAAGGTAATAAAATAACAAATGATAGTATCATAACACAAATATAATATTAAGATGTCTACAAAGAAAATAAATTATTTGGCCAGAACTTTTGATGATTATAGGTCAGAATTAATAACATTTAGTAATAAGTATTATCCTGAATTAGCCGACAGTTATAATGATTCAAGTGTTGGCTCATGGTTTATTGACCTTGTATCTGCTGTGGGAGATAATTTGTCTTACCATATTGATAGAATGTATCAAGAGACAAATATCAATAGTGCTAATTTGAAGAATACAGTACTTAATCTTGCAAGAACTAATAGTTTAAAGGTTCCTGGACCAAAGGCAAGTATGTGTGAGGTTAAAATAAGTTGTGAATTACCTTCAGGAAATTTGGATAACGGTGATATTTCGTCACCAAATTGGAGTCTTGCACCAACGCTTAAAAGAACAAGTGTTTTGTCAGCTGGCAATCTTAATTTCCAATTGATTGAAGATGTTAACTTTGCTGAACAATTCAATAGTGATGGTTATTCAAACAGAACCTTCGTGCCAAAAAGAAATGCCAATGGTGTTATAACATCTTACACTGTAAGTAAAACAACGCTTGCAGTGAATGGTAGTACAAGAATTTTCAAGAAAGTTATGGGTACACAAGAGATTAAGCCTTTTATGGAAATTGTTTTGCCTGAAAAGAATGTAATGAATGTTGAATCTATAATTTTCAAGGAAAGTTCAAACTATCAGTTAACACCAGATATTTCTGAGTTCTATATCAATTCAGAAAGATTTAAAATGCATGAGGATAACGCAGCAGACACATTCAGATATTTTGAAATGGATTCTCTTGCTGACCAATATTTGTATTTGAATGAAACAAATATTGACTCAGAAGGTGTTGTTGATTATTATAATCCTGATGTTTATGAAGATTACACTGAAAATGCTAATACGGAATCAGCGAGAACAACAAGATACTATAGGGGTAAATGGAAGCCAATTAAGCAGAAGTTCATCACTGAATATACTGACAATGGATATTTGAAGATTATATTTGGTAGTGGCGCAAACTACGAGGAAGTTCCTAACACTGAAACAAAATTTGCTGAAAGGATAATGTCTAACGTTATTAATAATGATATGCTAGGCGTATTACCAAGAGCAGGATGGACTATGTTTGTGCTATATAGAGTTGGTGGCGGTACATCAACTCTATATAGCACAAACATAG
>Ga0326514_10002789_pt1 | contig 11120 bp, 7 predicted proteins | sample 3_2548_0518_D_FD_203653 | JGI IMG/M metagenome (GOLD analysis project Ga0326514, IMG submission 203653) | Bovine rumen microbial communities from UC Davis, California, United States - 3_2548_0518 | ecosystem: Host-associated > Mammals > Digestive system > Stomach > Rumen | place: USA: California... | reverse complement strand
GATCCGGGTAAATCATTTGATTGGAACTTTTATTTAAAAGGTTTATCTAACTGTGTAGAACAATAAAAAAACAAAGGAGTGTACATGAAAAAAACAATTTCGATTTTTTTCCCGTTGTTCTTTGCATTGTGTACTTTTTGCGAAAGTGCAAACGCTGATGTCAGAATAGGATTACCTAGGGTTACCGTTCCTATTTCACCGGATATCCGTGTTGTACCTCAGCCTCAGTACGTAGAACCTACCATCGTAGTGCCTCTGCCTGGATACTACTATTATGATTATCCGGGATATTACTATCCGGGATATTATTATCCTAGACACTACCGTTACGGTCCTCCTCCAAGGCACCATCATCACCATCACTACGGACCTCCTCCAAGACACCATCATTACGGACCTCCTCCAAGACACCACGGCGGTCATGGCGGACCGCACGGTGGTCACCATGGCGGCCATCACGGCGGACATCATCGATAATCTGATGATTTGATGTTCTGCGATCCCCGGCAAGTCAGCCGGGGATTTTTTTACCGCGAATAACGTTTAAATCAGTTCGCACTTAACCCTAAATTGCTTATAATAACGGTACTGATCAGCGCCGGCTCCGGCCGGATTATTACAGCAGCTGACTACGATTTACCTGAATTATTTTAATAAACAAAATATTATCTCAAAGGAGTCCCACGTGTTAGACAGTTACTATAAACAGGCAAAAGAACGTGAACAGATAGGGGTTGTACCCAAGCCTTTATCAGCAAGTGATGTTGAAGAGCTGATTGCAGTTCTCCAGGATCCGGGGGCTGAATCCAGGGAAGAACTTCTGAATCTGATTGAAAACAGAATTCCTCCTGGAGTTGACGAGGCGGCAAAGGTTAAAGCGGCATTTCTGAATGATCTTGCAACCGGAAGAAAAACCTCCCCTGTTCTGTCAAAACAAAAGGCTGTGGAACTGCTGGGAACCATGCAGGGCGGTTACAATGTTCAATATCTGCTGGATCTGCTGAAAGATGAGCAGCTGGCCCAGACTGCCGCAGATGCGCTCAAACATATTCTCCTGATCTTTGATTCATTCAACACCGTGGCAGATTTAGCCAAGAACGGTAATAAATACGCCAAAGAAGTGATTGAATCATGGGCGGATGCCGAGTGGTTCAAATCAAAATCACCTCTTGCCGAGAAGGTTACTGTTACAGTATTCAAGGTGTCCGGTGAAACCAATACCGATGATCTGTCTCCTGCACAGGATGCATGGTCACGTCCGGATATTCCTTTACACGCCCAGGCAATGCTGAAAAATGCACGCGACGGAATCACCCCGGATCAGGACGGCGTGGTAGGACCGGTTACTTTACTTAACAAATTAAAAGAACAGGGTTATCCTCTGGCATACGTAGGTGATGTTGTAGGTACCGGCTCATCAAGAAAATCAGCTACCAACTCCGTACTTTGGTTCATGGGTCATGACATTCCGTTTGTACCAAACAAGCGTGCCGGCGGTTTTGTACTTGGAGGTAAGATTGCTCCGATATTCTTCAACACCATGGAAGACGCGGGTGCACTGCCGGTTGAAACCGATGTGTCAGCACTCAACACCGGTGACGTAATCGATATCAATGTATATGAAGGAACAATCACCAGACATGGAACTGATGAAGTTCTCTCAAGATTTACTCTTAAAACAGATGTGCTGCTTGATGAAGTACAGGCCGGCGGTCGTATTCCGCTGATTATCGGCAGATCACTGACTGCTAAAGCCCGTGAATATCTGAACCTTGCTCCGTCTGATGTATTCAGAAAATTAAAGGCAGTCCCTGATTCAGGCAAGGGTTACACCCTGGCCCAGAAGATTGTCGGCAGGGCCTGCGGAGTTAAAGGTGTCCGTCCAGGAACCTACTGCGAACCTAAGATGACAACCGTAGGTTCACAGGATACCACCGGACCTATGACCCGCGATGAACTCAAAGATCTGGCATGTCTGAATTTCTCGGCAGATCTGGTTATGCAGTCTTTCTGTCACACTGCAGCCTATCCGAAACTGGTTGATGTCCAGACCCACAATACTCTTCCTAAGTTTATTATGGAACGCGGCGGTGTTGCATTAAGACCTGGTGACGGTGTAATCCACAGCTGGCTCAACCGCATGGTTCTTCCTGATACCGTTGGTACCGGCGGAGACTCCCATACCAGATTCCCGATGGGTATTTCATTCCCGGCAGGTTCAGGTCTGGTGGCATTTGCAGCAGCAACCGGAGTAATGCCTCTTGATATGCCTGAATCGGTACTGGTTAAATTCACCGGTACCATGCAGCCTGGTATCACTCTGCGCGATCTGGTTCATGCCATACCTTACCGTGCCATTCAGGAAGGTCTCCTTACCGTGGAAAAGAAGGGTAAGAAGAATATTTTCTCAGGCAGGATCCTCGAAATTCAGGGTCTGCCAAATCTGAAGGTTGAACAGGCCTTCGAACTGGCTGACGCCTCTGCTGAACGTTCCGCCGCCGGATGCACCATCCAGTTGAATAAAGAGCCGGTAATTGAATACCTTAATTCAAATATCGCGCTGTTAAGCTGGATGATCAGGGAAGGTTACGGTGATGCAGCAACTCTGCAGAAACGAATCGATGCAATGAAGGACTGGCTGAAGGCTCCTGAACTGCTCACTGCAGATCCTGATGCAGAATATGCAGCTGTAATTGAAATCGATATGAACAAGATTACCGAACCAATCCTCTGCGCTCCGAACGATCCTGATGATGCACGACTGCTGTCAGAAGTACAGGGAACCGGTATTGACGAGGTGTTCATCGGTTCATGCATGACCAATATCGGTCACTTCAGAGCTGCAGGTAAACTGCTGGAGCCTCTGAAGAAACAGCTTCCTACCAAACTCTGGCTGGCACCTCCTACCAAGATGGATCGCGCACAGCTCACTAAGGAAGGTTATTTCAATATTTTCGGCCGCACCGGTGCAAGAATTGAAATCTCCGGATGTTCACTGTGCATGGGTAACCAGGCTCGTGTGAATGACTGTGCAACTGTAGTTTCAACCTCAACCAGAAACTTCCCTAACCGTCTCGGTCAGGGTGCAAATGTTTACCTGGCATCTGCCGAACTTGCTGCTGTAACTGCAATTCTCGGTAAACTGCCAACACCTGCTGAATATCAGGAAAACATTGCAAAATTAAGCGACAAGGCTGATGAAATATACAGATATATGAATTTCAACCAGATGGATGAATACAAATAATCCAGGTTGATTTCAGGATTTTAGTATAAAGCAAAAGAGCAGTATCGACTGCTCTTTTTTATTTCAAGCTATAAACTGAAGCAAATATCAGGACTGCTCATCTTGATTGTGAAGTTCAACAAATCCCTGCAGAAGTTTCGGAAGGCTCTTCTGATTCTGCTGCACTTCATCATCAGAGCCGCCGCGGATAACTCTTGAATTATCCAGCCATCCTCCGAGATCAATCAGCTTGCAACGTTTGCAGCAAAAAGGGCGGAATTTATTTTCCGTACTCCATTCAATCTCAGCACCGCAGGTTGGACATTTTACAATTAACGGTTTCTCACTCATGATCTGCTAACCCTAAAAATATATTGTGTAATTCACGAACTTTCTGTTTTTTCAATTCAATCTGTTCATAATTATAAATCACATAGTCGGAAAGAGAAATCCTCCGCTGCCGATCCATCTGTGATGCGATAATCTTCCTGGCAAGTTCAGGGGAAATCCGATCCCTCGCACAGGTTCTTTCCACCTGTTTTTCCACTTCAAGATCTACACAGACCACATAATCCACCAGTTCGTCAAAATGAGTCTCAAACATAAGCGGAACCACCACCAGGGCATAGGGAGATGCAGCCTCCAGTGCCTGTCTCTTTACCTCAGTCCTGATAAGCGGATGAAGGATCCCCTCCAGAAAAGATTTCTCCTCCGCACTGTTGAATATTTTCTCCCGCAGCAGTCTTCTGTTAAGGGAACCGTCAGAAAGCATGATTTCACTGCCCCACCTGCTTTCAAGAAGAGACAGAACATTCCGATCGCTGTTAAGTATGGTGCGGGAAACCACATCAGCATCAATCACATCTATACCGAGATCCGCAAAAATCCCGGCAATTGTTGTTTTTCCGGATCCGATCCCGCCGGTCAGACCAATCAGTAAACTACTCATCACATCATTAAGGATAAATACCAGTCGTTAATCTGCACGCCCCATAACATAATCACATAGCAGGTTACAGCGATGTAGGGACCGAAAGGGATCGGTTTGCTGGCCGACTCCTTTACAACAATCTTGTAGGTAATTCCGATCACGGCACCCACCAGAGCTGACATCAGAACCGCAAGCGGCAGCATCTGATAGCCGAACCAGGCTCCGATAACCGCCATAAGTTTGAAATCACCGTATCCCATCCCCTCCTTGCCGGTTATAAGCTTAAAACCCCAGTAGACTGACCATAGAGAAAGATAACCGAGCACCGCTCCGATTACAGCGCTTTTAACCGTCACAAAACCGTCCACAGTATTGATAACGAGACCCAACCAGAGAAACGGCTGTGTTATCTCATCAGGAAGCAGCATCTTGTCAAAATCAATGAAGGAAAGAGAAATCAGAGCCCAGGTAAGCAGTATTGCCCCCAGAAGTTTCCAAGAAGGAGGAAAGAAGAAGGCAACCGTCAGAGTGAGGACTGCGGACAGCAGTTCAATCGATGGATATCTGAAGGAAATCGGCAGTTTGCATTTGCGGCATTTACCACGCAGAAACAGCCAGCTGATTACCGGAATATTTTCCATTGCAGATATCAGATGACCGCACTTTGGACAGCGTGAGCGCGGTACCACAAGGTTGAACTTGGGCTCGGCATTCAGTTTGGCCAGTTCTTCACTTTCAGCATCAAAATACTCAAGATAATCCTTTTTGAACTCCTTCTCCATCATAACCGGAAGACGGTAGATCACCACATTCAAAAAACTGCCTACAAGCAGACCCAGCAAAAATATATATGTGTAATACAATCCCGGGAAATTATTGTAGCAATTTAAAATCCATTCCATTTATTTTAATTCCTAAAAAATAAAGGAGTACATTATCTGCACTCCTTATCTGAATAATCAACCAAGCATATATTACTTGATTACAGAACCCATTGTGAATATTGGCAGGTACATGGCGATAACCAGACCACCGATGAGCACACCCAGAACAACCATGATTAACGGTTCAAGCATTGATGACAGTCCATCTACGGCATCATCCACCTCCTGCTGATAAATACCTGCAATCTTGGCAAGCATATCATCGATGGAACCTGCTTCTTCACCGATCATTACCATCTGAGTCAGCATGTCAGGGAACACCATGGTTGTTCTCATAGCCATGTGCATCTGCATACCGTTTACCACCTCATTACGCACATCCATAATAGCATCACGGTACAGTGCATTACCTGCGGCACCGGCAGCGGAAACCAGAGCTTCAACCAGAGGAATACCGGCAGCAAAGGTAGTGGACAGGGTTGATGCGAATCTCTGCAGTGCAGCCTTCCTCAGAATACCACCGATTACCGGGATCTTCAGAGACCACTTCTGCACGGCGTCCCTGAACTTCGGATAATGAAGCAGACAATATCTGAATACAACGAATCCTACAAAAATTGCGCCGGCCGGCAGCAGCCAGTTGGCCTGCATCCACCGCGACAGTTCAACCACCATCTTGGTAAATGCCGGAAGTTCCGCACCGAATCCCTTGAAAATATCTTCGAACTGAGGTACTACGAATACCAGCAGAATTGCAGTAACCGCAATCGCAATGATTACAACCACAGTAGGATACATCAAAGCCTTTTTGATCTTTGACTTCAGCATTTCCGCCTTTTCCTGGTAGGTTGCAATACGGTCATAAATTGTTTCCAGAGCACCGGACTGTTCACCGGCAGCCACCAGATCGCAGTACAAATCATTAAAGTACTTAGGATACTTGGCAAATGCTTTAGACAGCGGAATACCGCCGGCAACGTCATTGGCGATATCTGTCAGCATTTCTCTCATGCGGGATTTTTCATGGCTTCCGGAAAGAAGCTGAATAGCCTGAATAATAGGAACACCGGCTCCAAGCATGGTGCAAATCTGTCGGGAGAACATTGCAATATCCATAGCGGTAATACGTGGTTCCAAGAACTCGATTACCTGACGTTTCTTCAACTTGGTTACGGTAACACCCTGTCTCTTGAGTTCTACCCTTACAGCTTCCTCACTGAGACCCTGCGCGATACCACTAACAATAACACCTTTTTTGTTCTTGCCTTTCCAGTCATACTGTGAAACTTTAGTCTTTGACGTGGAAGACTTCGCTCCAACCTTGCTAGAACCATTTTTCAAAGCTAATGCCATGAGATCAATTCCTCTTAATTATTTATTATATATTAACTTGTTACACGTTTAACTTCCGCAACGCTTGTCAGGCCGAGACTGGCCTTTTCAAGTGCCGAGCGGCGCAACGTCTGCATCCCTTGCTCAACGGCGATTCTATTCAACTCAATTGAATTTGCGCCATTCATAATCGCCTCGGCAAGACGATCATTCATAACCATGATTTCATATATACCGACACGTCCCTTATATCCTCCGGAACAGGCACTGCAGCCTGCAGGTCCGTAAAGTTTAATCCCGCTCTTGATTTCCTCTTCAGTATAACCTATCGCACGCAGCTGCTGCTCAGATACCTGCTGTTCAACCTTGCATTTCTGACACAGTCTTCTGGCAAGACGCTGAGCCATGATCAGGGTACAGGAGGAAGCTATATTGAAACTCGGAACACCCATGTTTAAAAGACGGGTCAGAGTTTCTGCAGCAGAGTTGGTGTGAAGTGTCGACAGCACCAGGTGACCGGTCTGTGCTGACTTGATCGCAATTTCAGCTGTTTCAAGGTCACGGATTTCACCCACCATTATCACATCAGGGTCCTGACGCAGGAAGGCTCTCAGAGCCGATGCGAAGGTCAGGCCCGCCTTAGGATTCATCTGAACCTGATTGATACCGTAAAGGTTGATTTCAACAGGGTCTTCCGCGGTGGAAATATTTGTTTCCTCATCATTGAGGATACTGAGTCCGGTATACAGGGACACAGTCTTTCCGGAACCGGTAGGACCTGTTACAAGAATAAGTCCCTGAGGTTTTGCCAGCGCGTCCAGATACTGTTTTTTCTGAACATCATTGAAACCGAGCTGATCGATATTCAGTTTGGCGGCAGAAGAATCCAGAATACGCAGTACTATCTTCTCACCCCACAGTGTAGGCAGAGAGTTCACACGCATATCCATGGTCTTGTTGGCACCGATTTTCAACTTGATACGACCATCCTGAGGAAGACGCTTTTCAGCGATATCAAGTCGTGACATAACCTTCAGACGGGCGGAAAAACGCTCTTTAAGATTTACCGGAGGGGTCGCAACCTGATGAAGAATACCGTCGATACGGAACCTTACACGATATTTTGTTTCATAAGGTTCAAAGTGAAGGTCGGATGCTCCCATGGAAATTGCCTTCAGCAGCATCTGGTTGATAAATTTAACAACAGGGGCATCATCCTCCTCCTGTTTGGTGGTATCAATCGCAGTACCGGCACCGTTATCATTCGAGGCATCAGCACCGCTCAGATCGTTCAACTCACCTTCCACGCTTACCAGATCTGCATCCGGATCCCCGTTGGCCTCTGTCTGTTCAGACAGCTGCTGCTCGGAGGAGGTAGTCAGAAACTTAATGGCTTTCTGAAGTTTGAGCTCATCCACCAGGAACGGTTCGGTATGAACCGAGAACACGAAACCGAATTCGTCAAGAGCCTCCATATTCGTAGGATCTGACAGCGCAAGATATAGGGTATGTCCCTGCAGGTATACCGGCAGGGCATGGTATTTTCTGATCAGTTTTTCATTTAGAAACTGCTTAGGAATATCCTGCAAATCAAATTCATCAAGATTAAGCAGGGCAAGGCCGAAATAATCAGTACAGAAAGTCGCCAAATCATCACTTTGGATAAAGCCGCTCTCCACAATACCCTGAACACACGGGATATCCCTCTTCTCGCAATCCTTCAGGATCTCGGTAGCCTGTTCCTGTGTAATCTTACCTTCATTAACTAAACTAGGCATCAATGTACTTTTAACAGCCATAGGTTAGTTCCTCCATTTGATATTTTATAGTTCGTTATCTTATAACACTTGTATAGAATACACTTCATTCGATTATACGTTAACATTGGAAATTTAACACAAACTAAATTCCATAATAATGACAAACCACACAAAATTATTAATAAGTAAAGACAAATTGAACTTTATGGCCGTAAATTTTACCAAACATCAATACGCTAACTAGTTATCAGCCGGTACAGCCGCAAAAAACAAAGGGGAAGCCTGAAACTCCCCCTGGTTATTATCAAACCGATCCGCACGGGATCTGTGAATTACAGCTTACCGCAACAGTTCTTAAACTTTTTGCCGGATCCGCAAGGACATGGATCATTTCTGCCGACCTTCTGACCGTTTCTTGTAAACGGTACAGCCTTGTCCTGCTTCTTCTCCTCCTGAGTCTCCTCCTTATTGGTGGTTGCACTCTGGGATTCAAGCTCTGCCTGACGCTGGCGTTCAGCTTCAATTGCAGCAATCTCCTCCGGAGTTCTGATCTGAATACGTAAAAGAATGTTCACAACCTGGGTCTTGTAACGACTGAGCATCACACCGAACATCTTGGAAGATTCAGTCTTATACTCATTCTTAGGATTCTTCTGTGCATAGCCGCGCAGGTATATACCCTGTCTCAGGCAGTCCATTGATGCCAGATGCTCCTTCCAGAAACGATCGAGCAGCTGCAGCATAATGCTTCGCTCAAGGTTGAGGATATTGGCATCGTCGATAACTGAAACCTTGTCGTTATATGTTTTAACAGCAAGTTCGGTAACCTTGTCACAGACATCATCTTCACTTATCTGGGCATTGTCCTTGATCCATTGTGAAACCGGAGCCTTGAGATCAAAATCTGTCAGCAGTCCGTTCTCCAGACCCTCAACATCCCAGTTTTCAACCACAGAATTAACAGGAATATATCTGGCAACCTCTTCATTCATCACATCTTCTATGATCTGCTCAACTTCAGCCTTCATCGGCTCAAGTTCAACCTCAAGAAGCTGGTTGCGGAATTCATAGATATTTCTGCGCTGTTCATTTGCCACATTGTCGAATTCAAGCAGATTCTTACGAATATCAAAGTTGCGCTCTTCCACCTTTCTCTGGGCGTTTTCAATAGATCTGGTAACCCATTTGTGTTCGATGGAATCCCCCTTCTGCATACCGGCCTTTTTGAACCAGTTGCGGATCCTTTCGGTGTTGATGAAAATACGCAGCAGATTATCATCCAGTGACAGATAGAAACGGGATGAACCAGGATCTCCCTGACGTCCGGAACGGCCTCTGAGCTGATTATCGATACGTCTTGATTCATGACGTCCTGTACCGATAATATGAAGACCGCCTGCGGCTACCACTTCATCGTGGCGCTTCTGCCATTCCTTCATAATCTGATCTTTCTGCTCCTGGGTAGGATTTTCCAGGGCATCGATCTCCGCCTGAGGATTACCGCCGAGAACAATATCGGTACCGCGTCCGGCCATGTTGGTGGCAATGGTTACTGTTCTTGGTGCACCAGCCTGGGCAACGATCTGTGCCTCCTTCTGATGGAATTTTGCATTAAGAACACTGTGCGGGATCTTCTTCTGGGTAAGGAAAGAAGACAGTTTCTCGGAATCTTCAATAGAAATGGTACCGACCAGAACCGGACGGCCGCGGGAAACCTGATCCTCAATATCCTTCACGATCGCATCAAACTTGTCTTCCTCGTCGAGGAAAATCAGATCGTGTTCATCCTTTCTGATCATAGGTTTGTTGGTTGGCAGTACAACAGTGTTCAGACCGTAGATCTGCTGGAATTCAAAAGCTTCGGTATCAGCAGTACCGGTCATACCGGCAAGCTTGGTGTACAGTCTGAAGTAATTCTGGAAGGTAATGGAGGCAAGAGTCTGGTTTTCATTCTGAATTCTTACATGCTCCTTGGCTTCAATGGCCTGATGCAGACCGTCTGACCAGCGGCGTCCCTCCATGGTTCGGCCGGTATGCTCGTCAACAATCAGAATTTCCCCGTTCTTAACAATATAATCGATATCCTTCTTAAACAGGGTGTGGGCACGCAGACAAGCGTTAACATGATGAAGAACGATCATGTTCTTATAATCGAAAAGATGCTCCCCTTCTCCGAGAACACCGGACTTTCTCAGAAGTTCCTCCACATAAACCTGACCTCTTTCTGTCAGATAAACCTGTTTGAACTTCTCATCAACGGTGAAATGTCCGTCTCCCTTGTAGGTTTCGGAATCCTCCTTGTCCTGACGCTGAAGCAGCGGGATCACTTCATCAATCTTGGTATACAGTTCGGTTGCATCATTGGCGGCACCGGAAATAATCAGCGGAGTTCTTGCTTCATCGATCAGAACCGAATCCACTTCATCCACCAGTGCATAGTTTAAACCGCGCTGAACACGGGATTCCTTGGTAAAGGCCATGTTGTCACGCAGATAGTCGAAACCGAACTCGTTGTTGGTACCGTAGGTGATATCACAGGCATATGCCTTCTGCTTTTCTTCAACACTCAGTCCTGCAAGGTTGCAGCTTACAGTCATACCGAGAAAGTTGAACAGCTTGCTTGACCAGGTGGCGTCACGTGATGCAAGGTAGTCATTTACAGTTACGATATGAACACCCTTTCCGGTAAGTGCATTAAGGTAGGCAGGAAGTGTAGAGGTAAGAGTCTTACCTTCACCGGTCTTCATTTCAGCAATCTGATCTGTATTAAGTACGATACCGCCCATCATCTGGACATCGAAATGTCTCATACCGTAAACACGCTTTGAAACTTCTCTTACTACCGCAAAAGCATCCGGAAGGATATCATCAAGTGTTTTTCCCTGACTGAGCTGCTCCTTGAAGTATGGAGTCATATTTTTTAATTCTTCATCAGAGAATTTTTCATATTTGGGCTCTAATGAATTAATAACCGCTACGATTTTTCT
>Ga0326514_10002788_pt1 | contig 11121 bp, 11 predicted proteins | sample 3_2548_0518_D_FD_203653 | JGI IMG/M metagenome (GOLD analysis project Ga0326514, IMG submission 203653) | Bovine rumen microbial communities from UC Davis, California, United States - 3_2548_0518 | ecosystem: Host-associated > Mammals > Digestive system > Stomach > Rumen | place: USA... | reverse complement strand
TTCAGCGAAGTCGGGCTGCCCGGTAATCGGACAGAGCGATGTAAACTCGGGGCAGTTGAACTGCACCCAATAGTCGTTGTCGGGGTGCTTGTTCTCAAAGGTCTCCAGCACCTCTGGAGCATAGTGGTTCAGGTACTCCGTCTCACGGCCCAAGGCCTTCAGGTTGTCTTTTGATCTGTCCATAGCTGTCTTTTTTGAATTACTTGACTGTCATTCGTCGAAATCAAATTCATCCCAGTCGCCGAAACCCTCAAGGGCCGGACCTACGAAAGCATCCATCTGACGACGGTCCTTCTTGGTGGGACGACCCGTGCCCCGCTGGCGGTCAACGAATCCGCTAATGCGGTTCATCTCCAGCAGTTCATACTGATCGGGGGTGGTGATGTTCTCATAAATGTCGGGCAGTAGCTTTGCCCCCACCCGCTGCTCAATGGTTTTCAGAATGCGGAAGGTGTAGGTGACGGGGGGCTTGCGCACACCGACAGTGTCACCCACCTTGACCATTCGCGACGGCTTAACGTTCACGCCGTTCACGGTGACACGTCCGTTCTTGCAGGCATCGGCGGCAATAGTGCGCGTCTTGAAGATGCGTGAGGCCCACAACCATTTGTCTATCCTGGCTTCGTCACTCATGGTTCATTTAGGTTATGGGGCTCATTAGGCCTATAGGGCTCATGGGAATCATGGGGTTCATGGGACTTAGGAGACTTTCCCAACTTGTTATACTGGTTCATCGTGATGTCGATGCCGGCCAGCACGAAACTCCTGATGATTTCCACGGCAGTGTCAATGGAGGGCTGCAACTGCTTCAAGTCCTCCTCACTGTAATTGCCAAGCACCCAGTCAATCTGACCACCCTGCGGATAGTCATTGCCGATGCCCATGCGTAGCCGGGCATAGTTCTGGCCAATGAGCTGCTGAATATGTCCCAGCCCGTTATGGCCTCCGTTCGAGCCACTGCCTTTCAGCCGGAACTGACCGAGAGGTAATGCCACGTCATCACTGATGACGAGCAGCCGCCGCTGGTCAATGTTCTCCTTGTTCAACCAATAGCGAACGGCATTGCCACTGAGGTTCATGAACGTGGTAGGCTTCAGCAGCACCACCTTGCGCCCCTTCAGCGAAGTCTCGGCGACATAGCCGTAACGGCGGTCATCGAAAACAGTATTGGACGCCTTGGCAAAAGCGTCCAATACCATATAACCTGTGTTGTGGCGGGTTGCGGCGTACTCGTCGCCAGGATTTCCCAGCCCTACAATCAGGAACTTGTCCATCAGCAGTTTTTACTTCTCAGCCTCAGCAGCGGCAGCAGCCGAACGTGAAGCACGGGTTGCCTTCACTGAGCAAACAACAACCTCAGGAGAGGTGGCAATCTTCAGACCCTCGAACTGCAGCGACCCCACCTTGATAGCCTTACCCAGCTGCAGGTTGGTAACATCGATGTCGAGCTGCTCGGGAATCTGCTTGTAGGGAGCGGTAACGTTGATCTTGCGGATGCTGAGGTTCAGCTTACCACCGTCGCGCACGCCCTGTGCTAGACCGTTCAACTTGACGGGGATACCAACGGTAATGTCCTTGGTCTCGTTCACCTCAAAGAAGTCGGCATGCAGCAGGGCATCCGTCGTGGGATGGAACTGCAACTCCTTCATGACAGCCTTATGCTCCTTGCCATCGATATTCAGATTGACCACATAGACATAGGGAGAGTAGATAGCCTTGCGCAGTTCTGCGAACGAAGCCTGGAAAGCCAGGGCCTCGGGCAGACCATTCTTACCTTTCTTCTCACCATACAGATTGCAGGGCACCATACCCTCCTTGCGCAGAAGCTTCGAAGCCTTCTTACCGGTTGCGGTACGCATCTGACCGCTCACACTGATTTCTTTCATAACCTTTTAATGTGTTACTCTAAATTAATACTTTTTTGTTGTTAATTCACCATCACACGGTGTGCTTTTTTCCAAAAAGCGGGTGCAAAGGTACAATAAAAAAGTGAAAAGTGAACAGTGAATAGTGAAAAATTTATGTTTTTTACGTGTTTTTCTTGCATAGTCGGCGAAAAAAGAGTACTTTTGCAGTCAAAACAATGCATAACTATCCCACATAACAAATGATAAACCGTGAACTCATACGCATCAAGACTGTTCAGTTAACCTACGCATACTATCAAAACGGTAACAAGAACATCGACACAGCCGAAAAAGAGCTGTTCTTCAGTCTTTCAAAAGCATACGACCTCTACAACCTGTTGCTGGCTCTGATGGTGGCCGTAGCGAAGGAGGCCAAGCGCCGCCTTGAGATTGCCGAGGCCAGGGCACGCCGTGAGGGTGGCGACAAGCCATCTACCCGCTTTGCCTATAACAGGTTCACCCTACAGTTAGAGGAGAATCACCAGTTGAACGACTTCATCAGCAACCAGAAGCACACCTGGGCCGATGAGCCGGAGATTGTGGGCAAGCTGTTTGAGCAGATTGAACAGAGCCAGATTTATAAGGACTATATGGCTGACCCCGTGGACAATTATGCCACCGACCGCGAACTGTGGCGCAAGCTTTACCGCACACTCATCCAGGAGAACGGCGACTTGGATGCCCTGTTAGAGGAGCAGAGTCTCTACTGGAATGATGACAAGGAGGTGGTTGATACGTTCGTGCTGAAGACCATCAAACGGTTTGACGAGCAGAATGGTCCCAAGCAGGAACTGTTGCCCGAGTACGACAACGAAGAGGACAAGGACTACGCCCGCAAGCTGTTCCGTGCTTCCATCCTGAACGCCGACGAATATCAGCACTATATGAGCGAGGCTTCACGCAACTGGGACTTCTCACGTCTGGCCTATATGGACGTCATCATCATGCAGATAGCCATTGCAGAGCTGATGACCTTCCCCTCGATTCCCGCCAGCGTCACCATCAATGAGTTTGTCGATATTGCCAAGCTCTACTCCACGCCTAAGAGCAGCGCCTACATCAACGGCATGCTCGACGCCATTGCCCGCCACCTCATCAGAACCGGACGGCTGATGAAACGGATGGAGGACAAACAGTAAATCGTAATTCGTAAAATAATAGAAAATAGTAAATTGTAATGGAAAACATGATTTTAGCTGCACAGGCAGCATCAGGAAGCGGCAGTGGTATGTCGATGATTATCATGATGGTGGCTATCTTCGCCATCATGTGGTTCTTCATGATCAAGCCGCAACAGAAGAAACAAAAGGAAATCCAGAAATTCCAGAACGAGCTGACCGAAGGCCAACAGGTGGTCACCGGTGGCGGCATCTACGGCACAGTGAAGAGCATTGACCTGGCCAAGAACACCGTCGAGGTGAAGATTGCCCGCGACGTTGTCATCACCGTCGATAAGAGCTACGTGTTCAAGGACATGGCCAACACCCCGTTGCAGAAATAAAGCATGATGTCGTCAGACAGACTCATCACCATCATCAGAAGCTTCCTGTTTAGTCGGACTAACAAGGAGTTTCTGATTTTCCTGTTTTTCTTGGCCTTGTCGGGTGTCTTCTGGCTATTGATGACACTCAATGAGACCTACGAACGGGAGGTGACCGTGCCTGTCAGCATAACCAACGTACCGTCGGACATCATGCTCACCAGTGACGAGACCGACACCGTCAAGGTCGTCATCCGCGATCGGGGCATCGTGCTTCTTACCTATATGTATGGCGAGGCCCTGAAACACATCGGTGCCAGTTTCAAGAACTACAACCAGTCAGGTGGGACGGGCAGCATTCCTGCCTCCGAACTGGCTAAGATCCTGCAACAGAAGATGGCCGCGTCGAGCAAGATTGTCAGCATCAAGCCCGACAAGCTGAAATTTTTCTATAATACCGGAGCCTGCAAACGGGTACCCGTCCGATGGCGGGGACGAGTCATTCCTGAACATCTCTACTTCCTCAGCCACGTCAGCTATGAACCCGACAGCGTGACCGTCTATGCCACGGAAGAACGGCTTGACAGCATTTACCTGTTATACACAGAACCGCTGAACCACGTGGGATTCCGCGATACACTCGTTGTCGATTGCCGGCTTCGCAAGATGGAGGGCGTGAAGATGGTGCCCGACCATGTGAAAGCCACCTTCTTTACCGACGTGCTGACAGAGGGAGTCGTTGAAAACATACCCATTCAGGGCATCAACCTGCCGAAGAATAAGGTGCTACGCACATTCCCCGCCAAAGCCTCAGTGAAGTTCGTTACCGGTGTCAACGTCTATCGCACGCTGACACCCAGTAACTTTACCGTTATCGCCGACTACAACGAGTTGCGCGACCATCCTTCTGAAAAATGTACCCTATACCTGCAAAAAGTGCCGCAGAGTGTCACCCGCGCAGCACTCGTCACCAAGCAGGTTGACTATCTCATAGAGGAGGTTGCGGAATGAAGATAGGCATTACCGGAGGCATCGGCAGCGGAAAGAGCTATGTCTGCAAGCGGCTGGCCTTGCGGGGCATCGAGGTCTATGACTGCGACTCGGCTGCCAAGAGGCTGATGCGCAGTGACGTGATACAGCAGCAGCTAACAGCACTGATAGGCTGCAAGCCCGACAAGGCAGCGCTCACCCGTTTTCTGCTCGCCTCCGAGGCGAATGCCCATGCCCTGGACGCCATCGTTCACCCCGCCGTTTTCGCCGACTTCAAGCAGAGCGGCATGCAATGGATGGAGTCTGCCATTATGTATGAGTCTGGAGCCGACAGCCTTGTTGACCGCGTCATCGTTGTCACAGCACCCGAGGAGGTGCGCATCAGCCGCATCATGCGCCGCGACGGCATCACCTGCCAACAGGCCCTGCAGTGGATTGAGCGCCAGTGGCCACAGGAACGAGTACGTCAATTAGCCGACCACGAAATTGTCAACGACGGCATAGAAGACATCGATATCCAGCTTGATGCACTACTCCCCCTCATCATCCCCATTAGCCCCATAATAATTTCAAAATAACAACAACTATGCAACAAACCATTTTAGCTATCGCCGGCAAGCCCGGCCTTTACAAACTTATCTCCCGTGGCAAGAACAACCTCATCGTCGAGGCACTCGATGCCACTCACCGCCGTCAGCCGGCCTTCGCAACCGACCGCATCACATCATTAGCCGACATCGCCATGTACACTGAGACCGACGATGTGCCCCTGATGACCATCCTCGAGAACATCAAGAAACTGGAAGACGGCAAGAAAGCCAGCATCGACCCGAAGAAGGCCAAGCCTGAGGAATTGCACGACTTCTTCACTAAGGTGCTGCCCGAGTGGGACCGCGACCGCGTGAAGAACTCCCACATCCAGAAGCTCATCCAGTGGTACAACATTCTCATTGAGGCCGGCATCACCGAGTTCGAGGAGGAGATGAAACCCACCGAGGGCGACAATATCGACGACCGCAAAGACAACGAGTAATCGAGTCATCGACAATACGACAAAGGCTTCGGAATTCCGAAGCCTTTGTTATATCTCAGAACCGGCCACCGCCGCCGAAACCGCCGCCGGGTCGTCCGCCGCCGAAACCGCCACCGCCCATGGGACGTCCGCCGCCGAAGCCACCACGACCGCCACGACCGCCCTCAGCGCCACCAGGGCCTCCCATGCGCATGTTACGGCGCATCTCACTCGTTCCGAAGAGGTTCAGACGGTAGGTGACACGCAGCATGACGTAGCTGTTGATGCTGTTGTACCAGTTGTCGTTACGCGACATGGCGCTGATGGCACGCGAGAAGTTGGACTGCTGTCCGAGGATGTCGTAGAACTCCAAACGGACGGAAAGCGGTTTGCCCGTGAGGAACGACTGCGAAATCTGCGCGTTCCAGATCAGCTCGTCAGTGTTGGCAGCCTCGTCGCTGAAGCCCCGTCGGCTCGACATGTTCAGACTGGTAGTGAACTGCATACCCCACGGCATCTGCATCGTGGTGTTAAAACCGTAGTTGAAGTTCCATGTGTTGAGCTTGGAATTAGCCTGCAGGGCGTTGTACGAATAGTTGTACTGCACACCGCCGTTCAGTTCCAGTTCAAACCAGTCGTTGCGATAGCTACCGCCGAGACGCTCGCCGATGGTAGTCGATTTGGTGGTCATCTTTGATATGTCACCGTTACGATAGAGGTCAATATAGCCTACACGATTGTTATAGCTGGCATCGGTAGAAGTGTTCAGGTTGAAGCGTCCGAGGGTGTCAAGGGCAGTGTTGAAGGTCAGGTTAGCGCTGATGTTCCAGTTGCCGTTAATGTTCTCAGGTCGCGAGGTGGTTCCACCGGTCACAGGGTCGTACTTCGTCATCTGCGCCACAGAATTCCTGGTGGTCGAGAACCTGACGTTGGCAAAGATGAACTGCTGACGTTTCTCGAAGAAGTCGTTGTAGCGCCAGTTGAAGCTCTGGGTGAACGAGGGTTTCAGGGCGGGATTACCACTGCGGATGCTCAGGGGGTTGGAGTCGTCTGTAATGGGTAGCAGGTCGCTCATCGAGGGCTGGCTGGTATTACCACGATACTCGAAACGCATATTGCCCCGGTCGCTGAGCTTCCAGCGGAAGTTGGCCGTAGGACTCCAGTTCACGACATTGCGCTTGGTGATTGTGTCGAGACCTAAGTAGCGGTATGTGAACTCACTGGATTGCGGAATAATCTGCACACCGACGTTGAAATTGTAGGCAGGACGGATGACACGCAACATGATTTCGCCCGTATGAATATAGTTTTTATATTGGGAGAACCGGCTCTTGTCCTGGTCGTAGAACTCCGTGTAGCTGCGACCACCGAGGGCACCGAAGACATCACCCCACTCACGGTAGCCGGGCTGGACATTGTCCATGCCGTAACGACGGGTAGGATCGTTCTCGTTCCAGAAGTTGTAGGCCGACTGGTCACTCTTGGTGTAGCGGTATTGGAAATTATAGCTGAACTGCAGGAACATAGCCGTGAAGATAGGCTCACTGTAGGTCAAGCGCACATTATAGTCGTAGTTTTTCTGGGGCGTGACGTAGTAGTAGTTACGGTAGTAGCTCGAGTCACCCGTAGCCAACTGATAGAGGTTGACAAGGCTGCGCGAGAACGACTCCGAGGCTCCGTCGCTATAGTTGACACCTGTCTGCAGAGTCACGTTACGGCCACGGCCACCAATCTTACGGTTCACCTGAAGCGTACCACCGTAGCGTTTTGAATCGCTGTAGGAGAGTCCGCCGTTCTGACGCTGGTTGATGACAAGCGTATCACTGATGCCCAGCATCTTGGACACAATATAAGAGATATCGTCTGTTGAAGTAGTGTAGGAATAAGGATCGTCACTGAACGTAGCCGAACTGCTACGCGACGTGCCGTCGTTAGTGCCATAGCTCCAAGTCGGACGGAAACTGATGTTCCACAGCGTGTCGGGTGTCCACTCAAGTCGCATCTGTGCATTCCAGGAGTTCGAACGCGAGAAATTCTGGTTCAGCGACTCCGAGAACGACCCGGTGGTTGACACGAAGTTCTCAGTAGAAGAGCGGCTCCAAGTGTCTCCATCGCCGTGATTCCAGATTACGCTACCGTCAAGCAACAGCAACTTGGTCTTCTCGTAGTTGAAGTTCACCATGGCCATCTTCGATGCCTGGAGTCCGTTACGGCCACCGCCGCCAAAACGTCCGCCACCGCCACCACCGCCGAAGCCCATGTCGTTGGTGTTGTTGGCATTGAGCATGCTCATCACACGCATCTCGTCCTTCATAATAGCACCGAAGGCACGGCCACTGTAACGATGCTTGGTACCCACGCCGGCATCAACATTGGCAAACATTCCACGGTTCATGCCTCTCTTCAACCCCAGGTCAAGCACCATCTGCTCGTTTCCGTCATCAATGCCCGTGATGCGGCTCAGGTCACTCTTCTCGTCGTAGGTCTTAATACGGTCAACAATCGAGGTAGGCAGGTTCTTAACGGCTGTCTTCGTGTCGCCAGTCATAAACTCCTTGCCGTCCACTTTGATCTTCTGCACGGTCTTACCGTTAATCTTGATAGTACCGTCATCCGATACCTCGGCACCCGGCAACTTCTTGATAAGCTCTTCCACCACCGATCCTTCTGGTGTGCGGTAAGCACCTGCATTATATATTATGGTGTCGTCCTTGGTGGTCACTTTGGCTATATTCTTCACCACGTCCACGTTCTTCAGCATCTTGGCATCGGGGGCAATGGTAATGGTGCCCAGGGCCAGTGGCTTACCCTCACTGACGGTAATGCTCTTCAGATAGGTCTTGAAACCTACGTATGTGATGCGGATCATGTACCCCCCGTCTTGAGGAGCGGTCAACTTGAACTGTCCGTCCATGTTGGTAACGGCATTGGCAACCAGCGAAGAGTCGCTCTTCAACAGAGCAACGGTTGCCTGGATGACGGCCTCTTTTGAGTCCTGTTCAACAACTGTTCCGCTAATAGTACGCTGTGCCAGCGTTACTGTCGATGCCGTCAACACGACGACCATGAATAGTAGAATTCTTTTCATAAAAGTGTTACATTTACAAACAATCTGACGTTCCAAGAAAAGAAAAGTTTAATTTTGTGCACACATTTCCAAGATTTTTATGTAATTTTGCATCCTGAATGGAGAAACAGAAAGTTATTATATCGCTCCAACTGGAGCAATCACTGGCTTCAGCAGTCAGTGAATGTGAACGCGACCGCATCTTTATTCTCGTTGACGAGACAACGGAAAAGCTCTGTCTGCCACTGGTCGCAGGGTTCGACTGCGTACGCGGTGCAGAGATAATTACCATCGGAACCACCGACGAGAACAAAACGCTGGAATCGCTTTCCCATGTGTGGAGCTGCCTGCAACAGGGTGGTGCCACCCGTCACTCACTGATGATCAACCTTGGAGGCGGCATGGTGACCGACCTCGGAGGCTTTGCCGCTTCGACGTTCAAGCGGGGACTGAACTACATCAACATCCCCACCACGCTGCTCTCGATGGTCGATGCTTCGGTGGGCGGAAAGACGGGCATTAACTTCGGTGGACTGAAAAACGAACTCGGTGTCTTCAACAACGCCAGCAGCGTCATCCTCGACACCACGTTCCTCAAAACGATGGACTATGAGAACATCTGTTCAGGCTATGCCGAGATGCTGAAGCACGGACTGATTTCCAGTGAAGACATGCTCGGCGAACTGTTAGCGTTCGACCTTGACATCATCGACTACCACCACCTGCAACGCATGGTGGCCGACTCCGTAAAAGTGAAGGAGCGCATCGTCGAGGAAGACCCCACAGAACGCGGTATCCGCAAGGCACTCAACCTGGGTCATACCATCGGCCACGCCTTCGAATCCTTTGCCATGAATCCCATAAGCCCCACGAGCCCAATAAGGCCCATCCTCCACGGCTATGCCGTCGCCTACGGACTTGTCTGCGCGCTCTACCTCAGCTGCATAAAGACAGGCTTTCCCGTTGAGAAGATGCGTCAGACTGTGCGCTTCATCAACGACCACTACGGACGGCTGGCCATCACCTGCGACGACTACCCCACCCTGCTTGAACTGATGACCCACGACAAGAAAAACGTAGCAGGCCAGATTAACTTCACCCTGTTGGGCGGTGTCGGCGACATCCGTATCAACCAGACGGCCACGATGCAGGAGATTGAAGAGGCACTCGATTTCTACCGCGAGGGGCTTTAATGCAACTTTTTGTGGCTTTTCTGCGTCAAACGGATAGAAACATGAACAAAACCAGTATGACGATGAAGAAATTAATGTTTTTACCATTCGCATGCAGCCTTTTATTGCTGGCATCGTGCAAGATTGAACTCAATGGCGGACGGAAGATAGAACCGAGTGCCACTATCGTAAAGAATGAGTACAAGCTGTCGGCCTTCGACCAGATAGATGTTGACGTCATAGCCAACGTGAAGTTCATTCAAGGTGGTGAGGGAGACTACCGTGTAGTGCTCTCCTGTCCTGACAACTATGTGGAGCTGTTCACGTTTGAGGTTGAAAAGGGAAAGAACGAACTGGAGATTGAGTTTATCCACGGCAACGTCAATATTGAAGCCAAGGATGTGGATATCACTGTCTATGCGCCCACCCTCCATAAGCTGGAGAACTCGGGCGTGGCCAGTGTCGAAATAGACCGCTTGAAGGGCGACCGTCTGAAAGTGGAAAACTCCGGCGTTGGCACTCTCTACCTTTCCGGCTTGCAGCTCGCCGACTTGGAAGCGGAGTGCAGTGGCGTGGGGAATATTGAACTTTCTGGCGAGATTGGTCGTGCCGAGTTTGACTGCAGTGGTGTGGGTAGCATCAAGGCAGAGTCCCTGAAGGCAAAGTCGGTCAAGGCCGATGTCAGCGGTGTCGGTGGTATCAGTTGCTTTGCATCAGAGGATATTGATGGTGATGTGAGTGGTGTCGGCTCCCTGAAATATGGTGGCAATCCCCATGAGAAGAAGTTGAAGCGTTCAGGCATCGGCGACATCTCCGAAATTGATTTATATCAATAAAATGTACTTTATACACTAAAAAGACAGATATTGTTTGCGGAAACAGAAAGAAAAGCGTAATTTTGCACCGTGTTTTTCATAGTATTAGATTTAAGGTTAACAAAGGTTGGGGCTTAGCGAAGCCCCTTTTTTTATGCACGAAAGTTTGGCGTGTTAGTTTTTTTTTGTTATTTTTGCAACCGAATTGCGAAATTCAAACTGATATGATTGACAGGGCGACAGTAGATAAAATCATAGACGCGGCACAGATTGTGGATGTCGTGAGTGAGTTTGTGACGCTCCGTAAGAGCGGCGTGAACTACAAGGGATTGTGCCCGTTCCACGATGACCGAAATCCTTCGTTCATGGTATCGCCCGCCAAGAACATCTGCCACTGCTTTGTATGCGGCAAGGGCGGTACGCCTGCCGGGTTCCTCATGGAGCATGAGCAGATCACCTACCCCGAGGCCCTGCGCTGGCTGGCTAAGAAGTATAATATTGAGATTGTCGAGAAGGAACTGAGCGATGAGGAGCGGCTACAGCAGAACGAGCGCGAATCGATGTTCATCGTCAACGAGTGGGCTAAGGACTGGTTTCATTCGACACTGAAGAACGATCCTGACGGGATCGCTATCGGCAAGCAGTATTTCCGTGGCCGTGGCATCCGTGATGATATCG
>Ga0326514_10002787_pt1 | contig 11121 bp, 16 predicted proteins | sample 3_2548_0518_D_FD_203653 | JGI IMG/M metagenome (GOLD analysis project Ga0326514, IMG submission 203653) | Bovine rumen microbial communities from UC Davis, California, United States - 3_2548_0518 | ecosystem: Host-associated > Mammals > Digestive system > Stomach > Rumen | place: USA... | reverse complement strand
CTCAGTGAATATGTCGACAGGGCTTTCATCAACAAGATAGAATGCGACCTCAACATCATCATGGACATGATCGAGAAAGCGGAAAGGCAGGCGGATGAGGAAGATGATTAAGTTTTTCGCATTCATCGGAGCATATTTCCTTGGAGTTCTGAGTGGTATCGCAGCTTCATATGATGCTGACATGAACAGGAGGAAACGGAGATGAAATACATTGGTATCGAGAAAACCTCATTGACCAACGGCGAAGGTATCCGCTGTGTGCTGTGGGTCTCCGGATGCAATCATCACTGCCGGAACTGCCAGAATCCTGACACATGGGATCCTGACAAAGGGCAGGAGTTCGATGCGTCTGCTCTCACCAAAATCTTCGATCGGGTAGAAAAGGACTACTGTTCCGGCCTGACACTCTCCGGCGGCGATCCAATGTATCCACCAAACCGGAGAACGATATATGCACTCGTAAAAATGTTCCGCAGAAAATTTGGGGACACAAAGGACATCTGGATGTACACCGGCTATACGTTTGACGAGATTGCGGATGACCCGATACTGGACTACATCGATATCATTGTTGACGGTCCGTACATCGAGGAACAGCGAAACACGAACCGGAAGTGGTGCGGATCGGAAAACCAGAGGATTTGGCGAAAGGTAAACGGTACATGGACGATGGAGGAACCGGAATATGCCGATACAATCGAGTGACGAAAGGGAGTGCCGCAACTGCCAGTGGTGGGACGGCGGGATCTGCGATAAAACAGGATGGCTGTGCGACAGCGATGATACCTGCAAAAGCTGGCACAAAGCGCCTTGGCTCGACAGGAGAGAGAATAATGCAAAAACATCTTGAAAATCCATCAAGTTTACTATACAATTATACAGAGGTAAAATGCGATTGCGGAAAGGTGGTCGCATACCAAAAGGGCGACACGCTTTATCTCTACTGCAAGAAGTGCAAAAAACAGATACCAGTGAAGATAAAGAGCCATGAGCCATAAGAGCCAGAGCCGTAGGAGTTTTCTTGCGGCTCTTTTTTTTGTATATCAGTAAGCGAGTGAGGTAGAAATGGATGGAAAAAACAAGGGACACGAGAACTTAATTCCACTCAATAAGAGAACGAAGGAAGAACAAAGGAGAATAGCAATTAACGGTGGAAAGGCCTCTGGAAAGGCCAGAAAAGCCAAGGCAGACATGCGTGAACTCATGAAAATGATGCTTCAGGAGGACGTTCCTGGAGCAGAAATGACGTATGCGCAGAGCCTGACAAAATCCATGCTTACGATTGCCAAGACACCTAAGCAGGGAGCGGCGGCTGTCAGGGCCTATGAGACGATCCTCCACATCATCGGGCAGGACAATCCGGAGCAGGGACAGGAAGCCCTCGATAAGCTGGACAAAATCCTGAGAGAGGTGCGCAGCAATGCATTTGAGTCGGAAACAGAATGAATACATCAGAAAAGCGGACAGACGATGGAACTTAAAAGTAGGTGCCGTACGGTCCGGTAAGTCCTTCGTGGATATCGCCTACATGATTCCGTACCGTCTCAGGATGCTGAAGGACGAAGCAGGCTTGAACATGATCATGGGGGTCAGTAAGTCCACGATAGAGAGAAACGTCCTGCAGCCGATGCGGGAAATCTACACCAATGAGGTTGTTGGAACGATCAACAGCCAGAACATCGCGATGGTCTGCGGTGTTCCGGTTTACTGCCTGGGAGCAGAGAAGATCACCCAGGTGGCGAAAGTACAGGGTATGTCCATCAAATACTGCTACGGAGACGAAATAGCAAAATGGAATCCGGAAGTGTTCCACATGCTGCAGTCCCGTCTTGACAAAGCTTATTCCTGTTTTGACGGAGCGTGCAATCCGGAGTACCCGGGACACTGGCTGAAGGAGTTTATCGACAATCCGGACATCGATGCGTACATTCAGAAGTACGTCATATTCGACAATCCGTTCCTTCCAAAGGAATTCGTGGACAACCTCTGCAAGGAATATGAGGGGACGGTTTATTACGGCAGATACATCAGGGGCGAATGGACACTGGCGGAAGGCCTGATTTATCCAATGTACGAGGATGCCATTGAGGAACCGCCTGATGCCCTTGCGGACGATTACCGGCTGTCGATAGACTACGGAACCAGAAATGCGTTTGCGGCGATTCTGTGGGGTAAATACGGCTCCACATGGTATGCTGTGGACGAATACTATTACAGCGGCAGGGACAAGGGCATTCAGAAGACGGACGAAGAGTATGCGATTGACCTTGATGCATTCGTGGAGCCATATACCAACGGCAGGATCCGAACATACATCGATCCGTCAGCGGCTTCTTTCATCACGCTCCTGCAGAAACGTGGCGGCTATCGTGTCCAGCACGCCAACAACACAGTAGCGGACGGGATCAGGGAGACAGCCACGGCGCTGAAGAAGGGAATCATCAAGATATCTCCAATCTGTCAGAACTGGCAGCAGGAAGCGCAGGGCTATGTCTGGGATGACAAGGCCGGTGAGGATAAGCCGGTCAAAGAAGCAGACCATTTGATGGATGCTACAAGGTACTTTGTAAAATCAACAGGAATTGCGGTGCCGAGACGGTCCGCAGATTACTCCGTGTTATTGTGAGTGAGGTGGGGCAATGCTAACGTATCAGGATTTAATGGCGGTCGGCGAAGGTGAGCAGGAGCGCATGGCTTTTGTCCGCCGAATCATAAACGACCACATGACAACAGAGATGTACAAGACCGCAAAGATTGCGGATGAATACGCAAGACGGAAGAACCGGACAATCACGCAGTATCAGAAACTGCTCTACACGATTTCGGGCAAGGCGGTTCCAGACAACTGGTCAGCGAACTATAAGATTCCGTCAAACTATTTCAACCGTTTCGTGACGCAGCAGACGCAGTATTTGCTTGGAAACGGCGTAACGTGGAAGCAGGAGGGCACTGCTGAAAAGCTTGGTGATGACTTCGACACCAAACTGCAGGAAGCAGGAAAGGACGCTCTTATCGGTGCTGTTTCCTTCGGCTTCTACAATCTTGATCATATAGAAGTGTTCTCCGTGCTCGAGTTCGCTCCGATGTTTGATGAGGAAAACGGTGCGCTGTCTGCAGGCGTGCGATTCTGGCAGATTGATGCGAAGAAGCCGCTCAGGGCAACGCTGTACGAGATTGACGGATACACGGACTACATTTGGGTCGAGGGCGAGGGCAGGATTCTCCACGAGAAGCGTCCGTACAAAATCAACGTCACCTATTCAGAAGCAGACGGTATGAAGATATATTCCGGCGAGAACTATCCGTCATTTCCGATTGTGCCGCTGTACGCCAACTCATACAAGCAGTCAGAGATTGTTGGAATCCGTGAACAGATTGACGCATATGACCTGATTAAGTCCGGATTCGCCAACGACATTGATGATGCATCACAGATCTACTGGGTTGTACAGAACGCAGGTGGAATGGATGACATTGACCTTGCGGAGTTCATCCAGCGGATAAAGACCGTCAAGGCAGCTTCCGTGCAGGACGGGCAGACCATCACGGCAAACACACTGGAAGTCCCGTCTGCCGCAAGAGAGGCGATCCTCGACAGACTCAGGAAGGATCTGTACAGGGATTACATGGCGCTTGACATCGACAGCATCGCAGGCGGAGCGGCAACGGCAACACAGATCAGGGCAGCATATGAGCCGATGAACAACAAGGCGGATGAATTTGAATACTGTGTGATTGAATTCATCAAGGGAATTCTGACGATTGCCGGAATCGATGACAAACCGACGTTCACACGTTCCGTGCTTGTCAATCAGGCAGAGGAAATTCAGAACCTTGTGACCGCTGCGGAGTTTCTGGACAGCCAGTACCTGACAGAGAAGATCCTCACACTCATGGGCGATGCGGACAAGGTTGACGAAGTTCTCCAACGCATGACGGAGCAGGAGGTCGACAGAGGATTCGTTACACCGGAACCGGAACCGGAGGAAGGTGATCTAAATGCCGAGGAAGAAGTCTGATCCGGCTCACCGTGAGACCGACAGGATTATTGCGGACATGGAGCGGCATGTGCATGAGGTGTATCAGCAGGCACACGAAGAAGTGACCGGAAAGATGCACGATTACTTTGCCAGATTCCGCAAGAAGGATGAGACATGGCGGAGATGGGTTGCGGAAGGTGCCAAGACGGAGAAGGAGTACCAAGATTGGCGGAAAGGTCAGATCATGGTCGGTCAGCGTTGGGACGAACTGAAGGATGCGCTTGCGAACGACTACCTGAATGCGCACAGGGTTGCGGAAAGCATCGTGAATGGACATATGCCCGATGTGTACGCACTGAACCACAATTACTCCACGTTTGAGATTGAGCAGGGGTCACTGCTGGACACGTCCTATTCACTGTACGACAGACACACGGTGGAAAGGTTGCTCCGAGACAATCCGAAGCTGTACGGAAAGCCGGGAAAGGACATAACGAAGGCGATCAGGGACGGACAGATTAAGGCATGGGACAGGAAACAGATTCAATCCGTCATCCTGCAGGGGATCCTCCAGGGCGAGTCTATTCCGAACCTGACGAAACGCCTTGAACACGTCACCGGCGGCGAACATGCTGCGGCAATCCGCAACGCAAGGACAATGGCAACAGGTGTTGAGAATGCCGGTAGGATTGATGCGATGAAGCGTGCGAACGAAATGGGTATCAAAACGAAGAAGAAGTGGCTCGCGACACTGGACAAGCGAACGAGGCACTGGCACCGGGAACTTGATGGAGTTGCTGTGGATATTGACGAACCGTTTGAAAACGAGATGGGGGAAATCATGTTTCCGGGCGATCCTGATGCGGATGGAGCGAACATTTACAACTGCCGTTGCACGCTGTTGAATGATATTGAGGGATTTGAGATTGATGTATCCGACACAAATCTCAGGCATGACGAGAGTCTCGGAAAGATGACATATGATGAGTGGAAGGAAAGCAGGGAGACAACGAGCCGTCCGATCACTTATCAGGAAGACAAGAGCGAAGAAATGCGGAAGAGATATATCAGGGAATACATGATGTAGCAAGCTGATTGGGGGAATGCTGATGAGCAAAATGGAAGTGCTGGTGAAGAACAGCAACATCGACCTCGTAAAGGAAGAGTTGGACAATGCCATTGCGAGAGCGTTGGAAGCTATTGGAATGCAAGCGGAAAACTACGCAAAGCTGAACTTATATCCCGGGCATGGCCTTGACACTGGTAGACTCCGGAACTCCATCACACACACGCAGGAGAATGAGAACACGGAAGTCATCGGAACGAATGTGGAATACGCTCCGTATGTTGAAATGGGCACCAGTAAGAGCAGGGCACAGCCATTCCTTGAACCTGCTGTTGTCGAACATGTAGACGAATACAAGGAAATTGTACTGAAAATATTGCAGGATACTTGAATCTTTGTTACAATCAGGAAAGAAGGGATGCTTATTGAACGTCACAATTACCGATGACGCAATCAAAGCAATAGAAACCATTCTAAGGCGTGGGAATGATGCTGTTGTCTATCGCAACAAGGATGGCGTTGTCGTGGCAGAGCAGACCAGAAAAATTACATACCGCACCGCTCAAAGGAGTGAGCGAGGACAGGGCAATTAGAGCCGCTTGGTACAAGGAAACGTACTGAGTGGCTCTTTTTCTTCCACAAGGAAACGTTGGAAGAGACCTCCAAAGGAAAGGAGTTTTACACATGGCTTTAACCAGAAAAATGCTGTCCGCTATGGGAATTGAGGCGGACAAGATCGAGCAGATCATCGAAGCGCACACAGAGACAATCACCGGAGTGCGTGGGGACGCTGACAAGTATCACGAAACCGCCGACAAGCTCAAAAGCGTTCAGAAGGAATTGGACGACTTGAAGAAGGCCACTGCAGGCAAGGACTACGATGCGTTAAAGAAAGAGTATGAGGATTTCAAAGCCGAGGTTGCCGAGAAGGAAACCAAAGCGGCAAAGGAAAAGGCATACCGTGAAGCGTTGAAGGATGCGAACCTTAACGAGAAGGGCATCGAAAAGGCGCTGAAGTACGCAAACTGGTCCGGCCTGGAACTGGATGAGGACGGCAAGCTGAAGGAAGCCAAGACGCACATAAAAGAAGCAAAAGAGGAATGGGCGGAATATGTCGTAAAAGGCGGCACACAGGGAGCCCAGACACCGAACCCGCCTGCAAACACTGGCGGAAACGGAAAAACCAAAGACGAGATCATGAAGATTGCAGACACTGCAGAGCGGCAGAAGGCAATCGCAGAGAATCATGAGTTATTCGGATTCTGAGAAAGGAGCAAACAATGGGAGCAGAAAACAATGTAATCACCACACAGCAGATGGTTAAAGCCAGAGAAGTAGATTTTGTTAACAGATTTTCCAGCTTTTCCCTTGCCAACCTGATGAAGGCTCTGGGCGTGACCCGGAAGATCCCTATGGCAGAGGGAACCACAATGTATATTTACAAGACCGCCGGAACGCTTCATAGCGGCGTGGTACCTGAAGGCGACATCATCCCGCTTTCCCAGTACGAGCGCACCAAAGAAGCATTCGGTGAGATCACCCTGAAAAAGTGGCGCAAGGCTGTTACCGCCGAGGCCATCAAGAAGAGCGGCTATCAGGAAGCACAGATCGAGACCGACAACAAGATGATTCAGGACGTCCAGAAGGGCATCAGGACGGATTTCTTCACTGCAATCGCAGACCTTGGAAATACTGCGGTCGGTGCTACCACGCTGCAGGCAGTGCTTGCCAAGACCTGGGGACAGCTGCAGGTTCTGTTCGAGAATGACGCCGTGGAAACTGTCCACTTCATTAACCCGCTGACGATTGCTGATTATCTGGCAACCGCTTCCATCAGCGTGCAGACTGCTTTCGGCATGAATTACATCGAGGACTTCCTTGGCCTTGGAACCGTAATCATGTCCAGCCAGATCCCGCAGAACGTAGTTTATTCCACCGCAAAAGAAAACCTGATTATGTACTACATCACCATGAGCGGCGAAGTAGCACAGGCCTTCAATCTTACTGCTGATGAGTCCGGCTTTATCGGTACTCACCTGTCCCAGAATGACCAGAGAGCTCAGATCGAGCGTCTTGTCATGTCCGGCGTGCAGTTCCTTGTTGAGTATGCTGACGGCGTAGTAGTTGGTCAGATTGACGCCACGCCGACTCTCCAGAGTATCACCGTAGCTTCTACCGCAGGCACAGCAGACGGCGACTCAAACATCGCAGTAAGCGCATACACTCCCGGAGCTGGTGAAAAATATGTTTACAAGTGCGCAGCCTCTACGGCTCCGGCAGTAACTTACGGTCAGAAGCTCGGCGCAGGCTGGACAGAGATCACTCCGCCCGCTGACATCACCCCGAAGGCAACCGACACCAAGATCACTGTAGCATCCGTAGATGCACAGGGAAGAGCCCAGGCGGCAGGCAATACTACACTGACCGTAAAATAATCCTGAAAAGGAGATGAGGAAATGCTGACTGAAATCTGCCAGTACCTGAAGAATTGGTTCAACCGTAAACCAGACGGCAGTGGCTACCCCAAGTATGAGGGAACGTTCACAATCGAAAACGGAGCACTGACCGGAGTGGAGCTGACAGAGGGTCAGTATTTCCGCATCATGGGAAGTCTGTTTAATGACGGCGTACACAGATACGGAGACGGCGGTCTGACCGATGAGGAATTTGACGGAGATGTCTGGTTGATGGGTGTACCGCCTGAGATTGTCCAGCTTGCGGAGGATATCGAAGCATGGCAGGAGAAGTATGGCGGGATTGACAGTGCGGCAATGAGTCCGTACCAGTCCGAATCATTTGGCGGCTACTCGTACAGCAAGGCCGGAAGCGGATCCGCGAGTGCTTCCGCAGCCAATTCCGGCACATGGCAGACAGCCTTCTCCGCACGCCTCGCACCATGGAGGAAGATATGAGCCTTTACGAAGAGTATTTGGAACCGTGTTTCCGCATCAACAAGACAGCCGTTCCGGACGGCTATGGCGGGATGACGGACACATGGGTTCCATCAGAGGACGGATTTGCCGCCGCCTTCGTGCTGGACACATCCACGGAAGCCAGAAAAGCGCAGGCGGAGGGCGTGACGAATCTTTACACCATCACCGTGAGCAAGTCCGTTTCGCTTGAATACGATGACATCATACAGAGGGTATCTGACGAATCCTACTTCAGAGTCACGTCAAGCGGCAGAGACAAGAAAACGCCTGCTTCGGCTTCCCTCGACATGCGGCAGGTATCTGCGGAGATGCTTGAAGGCTTACCAGACTGAAGGGAGTGACCGCATATGCCGAATCCAAATAAATGGCAGGCAATTAATGAATTCTGGAGCAGCTTCGGTCTGGCGGCATATGATGAGAACTCAGTGCCTGCAGGAGCGAGGCTTCCATATATCACATACAGCGCATCCACCGGAGCGATCAACAACATGATCATCCTGTCGGCATCCATCTGGTATTACTCCGATTCATGGCGGGATATCTCCGACAAGGCCGATGAGATCGCCGCAGAGATCGGATACGGACACATTACCATCCCCGTTGAAGGAGGCTACCTGATGATCACAAGGGGAACCCCATTCGCACAGCGGATGTCCGATGAAGACCATGCAATCCGGCGGATATACATTAACACACAAGCGGAGTTTTTGACCGCACATTAAGTAAGGAGGATGACGAATGTCCAGATTTACTGTGATTCCACAGGATACATTTCAGGAACTTCAGCTTGACGCTGGAATCCTTTTGAACACGTTCGATCCGGCGAATCCGTCTGTGACCGATACCAATATCATCACAGCGACCACTGGTGGCATCACCGTGGCATGTGTGCCGACATACTCCGATTTCGGTGAGGATGTTGACAACTGCCCGAACAACACAAAGGAACTGAAGCACCTCGATGGGTGGGAATGCACCATCACCACAACTGCTCTCGGAACGTCTCCGGAAGCAATCAAACTTGCGCTTGGTGCCGCAGACATTGACGGAACCGATTCCACCAAGATCACTCCGAGGGCGGATCTTGCACAGACCGACTTTTCCGACATCTGGTGGGTAGGTGACAGAGCAGACGGCGGCATGGTTGCTGTTCAGCTTAAAAACGCACTCAGCACCGGCGGATTCAGCCTGCAGACGACCAAGAACGGCAAGGGTCAGATTTCACTTACGCTGACCGGTCATGTGTCCATCAACGCACAGGACGTTGTTCCGATGGTGTTCTACAGCGCAGAGGGGGAATAAGATTACATGAGGCTGTCTGACTACGAGAACGAAGAAGCCATTGAACTGTTAGCTGACATTCTGGAACCGGCATCAAAGATAATGTCCGACAAAAAAATCGAGGCATTATTCAGGAAAAAAGCGATGCCAATGGAGATTGTCACGGAAGTTCTGAAGAATCACAAAAAGGAGACCGTTGAAGTTGTAGCGGCTCTCCACAGAGAGAATCCCAAAGATTACAAATTCACTGTAGTGACGCTTGTCAATGACGTTCTGGACATTCTGAACGATCCGGAACTGACAAAGGTTTTTTCATTGCAGGGTCAGATGCAGGAATCGCAACCTTCTGGCTCTGCTACGGAGAATACAGAGGAAAAAGAGAAGTAAGACCATTTTTACGGTACGTTTCCGCACGAATCGAACAAGAGGCTCGTGATCGGGCGTACCGTATTTACGTTACGGATGCTTTGAGAGGACTTTACGGCTCCAGGAAGGAAGTCATGCGGTATGCGGATATCTTCGCACCAAAAGATAATCGGACAGGGGACGAAATAAAGAACTCTATCTTTGAAAAACTTAAAAAGATGGGAGGTGAGGAAGAATGAATCTATTTGAACTCGTTGCAAAGATTTCACTCGATAAGAGCGAATACGAGAAAGGTCTCAGCGATGCAAAAGAAGAGGGAAAATCGTTTGGCGACAGGCTTGGCGGAGCATTCGGAACAGTCGCGAAAGCCGGTGCTGTCGTAGGCGGTGCTGCCGTTGCTGCCGGTGGAGCAATTTACGGCATGGCAACCAAGGCCGCTGGAGCAACAGACAGGGTCGATAAAATGTCCCAGAAGCTCGGATTGTCAAGGACAGCGTTTCAGGAGTTGGACTTCGTTGCATCCCAGAGCGGAACGAGCGTTGAGGGCCTGCGTGGTGGAATGAAAACGCTTACGACTGCCATGTCTCAGGCAAGTCAGGGCGGCAAGTCGCAGATCCAGATGTTCGACAAGCTCGGCGTGTCCATTTACGACTCAAACGGCAACCTGAAGGATCAGGAGACGATGCTGTTTGATACCATCACTGCTCTGCAGGGGATGGAAGACGGAACAGAAAAGACCGCACTCGCCAACCAGCTTCTTGGAAAAAGCGGCTCCGAACTTATGCCGTTGCTGAATGGTGAGGCCGGGTCGATGGATGCGATGAGGAAGCAGGCTCACGATCTTGGACTTGTCCTGTCCGATGAGACCATTGACGCAGGCGTAAAACTCACCGATACCATTGACCAGACAAAGCGTGCTTTTGAAGCAATCACGACAAATGTCGGAGCGCAGGTCATGCCGCTTGTGCAGAGGGCGTTTGAATTCGTCCTGCAGAACATGCCGATGATTCAGGAGGTCATTGGAAAGGTCATGGGCGTATTTGAGACGTTCGTGACGGCTGTCACTGACGGAATCAACAAGTACATCATGCCGACCGTCGGGAGTATTATCGCATTCATCAAGGACGTGTTCGCAGGAGACTGGGATGCGGCATGGGAAGAAGTTAAGAACATCTTCAAGAACGCATGGAACGGTCTCACGGACTTTGCGAAGGACATCTTTGGAAAGGTTGTCGATACAATCAAAGAGATTGATTGGCTTGAAGTCGGGAGCAGCATCCTTGAAAAAATCAAAGAAGCACTCGGAGCAATCGTAGAGTGGGCCAAGGATCTGTATACCAACGTAGCGGACACCATCAAAGGAATCGACTGGACGGAAGTCGGGCATAAAATCTGGGAGTTCATTTCGGATGCATTCTCTGGGGTTGTCGATTGGTTCCTGTCTCTGTTTGGTGGGGCGAAGGACGGAGTCGGTGAAGGTCTTGACTGGGCAGGC
>Ga0326514_10002786_pt1 | contig 11123 bp, 24 predicted proteins | sample 3_2548_0518_D_FD_203653 | JGI IMG/M metagenome (GOLD analysis project Ga0326514, IMG submission 203653) | Bovine rumen microbial communities from UC Davis, California, United States - 3_2548_0518 | ecosystem: Host-associated > Mammals > Digestive system > Stomach > Rumen | place: USA... | reverse complement strand
AAGACCACGGGGTGCGCGGACTCATATAGAGCCATCTTGGCTTCCTTAACCGCGTCATAACGATGCAGTTCAGTGTTCAGTTCCGCCATAACGGCGTCCTTGCCTTCAAAGTCGACAGTGGAGAGAACGGAAACGATGGTGTTCATGGTGGAGTTCTTCATAATGGTAATTCCTTTCTGGTTTGGTTGTGCGGTGTCCTTCCGCGTCTTTGTTTGTTCCTCTTGGAACATCTTTATTGTATCACAGATTTGGGTTTTTGTCAAGGGGTTTTTGAAACTTTTTTGAGAACCTTGCGGTCTTGTGCGCGTGTCTTCTCTGCTACCCACGCGCCACGCTTGCTAATCCATTGGACTATCCCCTTTCTTACAGTCTCATTATATCATATTTTGTGGGGTTTGTCAAGGGGTTTTTGAAATTTCTTTCAAAATTTTTCTTGTCACTCGGAACCTTGGGGCCCTTCAAGGTTTCCTACCTCCCTCTGACAATATTCATTATACTCTGATTTTCATTTTTGTCAATAGGTTTTTGAAAAAAAGATTGACAAATTTTTGTCAAGCGCCGGCAAAGAGTTAGCCGCGCTTAACACCGCGCGGCGTAGTCAATAAGGACAACGTGTCCATTTTTCCAACCATAATTACCATTATGTAAATCTGAAAGACCATGCTCATCGCACCAATCAAGTTCTTGTTCGGTCATATACTCGGTTGCGTTTTCTTCTTTTCTATACAACCCATGAATGCGGGGCATGATATAGAAATTGGAATTTAAGTAGGAAAATTTTTCTATTCTTGCGAGAAGATAATCAAATCCTTCTTGTTCTGCTTGCTCATAAAGGGAAAGTTCATCTTCGCAACCACCAAAGACTGTAGACATATCGCCATATTCAAATTTAATTACATAGTCTGATGTAATAAGCGCAATGCGCGTTAAACCATGCGCACAAATTACTTTTCTATGATACATAAAATTATAGCGACAAACCGCTTCTTCATATTCATCGGGTTCCGTACAAGCTGCAAGAAAAGGCGCGATCTGACGAACAAATTTCTGTGCGCGAATCTGATACGAACTTCTCTTCATGGTCATATCCTCCTTTGATGTATTTAGTATAGCATAAAGAAGGATTTTTGTCAATAGGTTTTTTATAATTAGGTGCCTCTAACTTTTGCGCCGGCAAGTTAGTTCCAACTAACTCGTTGGAAAAGAAAAGGGCGATTACTCGCCCTTATACTGATAGGTAATAACGCGCCCAGTAGCACCGCAATCGCGTACAACCTTATTTTCACCGACCCAATAGCGCAAAGCCGCGCTCAACTTAGGTACACTCACTCCAAACTTTTCGGCCAGTTCACTACAACCCCACAGACGATTAGGTTCATTCTGCATCATGGTCAGTACGTTCATGCGGAATTCCATCCGTTCATTCTGTTCCTTCTGCTGAGAAGGGGAAAGCTTGCGTTCCTTGCCCTTCACAGTTTCCGCGCGCTTATCCAAAGTGGCTTTTGCCGCGGTCAGTCGTTCAGAGACATCCTCGGGAATCTCGCAGTTGGTCAGCACATAGTTCAGAGCCTCGGAATAAGTCATCTTTGCCATAATGGTATCCTTTCTGGTTTGTGAGGTTTTCCTTCCTCTCTTTCTTACGGGACTATTATATCACCGATTCAGCATCTTGTCAAGAGGTTTTTCAAACTTTTTTTCAAGTTTCCGCTGGGCAAGCTGTCCTTACCTCGGGTGTTCCGTGTCCCTCGGAACAATTATATTATAACACGAATTAGAAAAATGTCAATACTTTTTTTAAAAAAGATTGTTAAGTTTTTAACAATCCGCCGGCAAAGGAGTTAGTTCAATCTAACTCCGTATCTTTGCTTTTATGTTTTGGCGGTTTCTTGCGTTTATCGGGAATAATACGCGTGACGGGATTAATTTCGCCCCAATCTTTACGGAGAGATTTATATACTTCATAATTGGAACGGGATTTTATTTTAGTTTTTTGTTTACTCATGTTTTCATCCTCCTTATAGTATAAATGGCGGGGTGGTTTTAGCGTGGCAGAAGGAACCCTCTGCGCACGCATTCGAGAAAGATTTCAGTTTCAATTTTCACATCTTCCAAACCAGTATGCTGTTCTTCAAAATCGTTGTTTCCTGTCAAATATCTCCAAAGTACCTCGGCGGTTTTTCGGGGGCGCGGTATGGGGTGATTTGTCATATAATTATGTTCTTTACAAAATGTAATATAATCATCGGTTTTGCAAATCATTTCATTTGCCATTTTCATAGTGTCCAAAATTGGAATACCATAGGGAAGGAAATAACGCTTTTTGCTTTTTGTCTGATAACGGATGGTCGCATTAAGAGTTTTGACATCAAACCACGCATTATGTGCAATGATTGCGGCAACGTCATATTTCTTGCACATATCCGTTACTATACGCCACATTTCCCAAGTATCGACAATCTTGCGCGTTGCATTGCGCATTTCTGTGAGATAATTAGGGATTTTTTCTGCAAAGTAAGCATTCTGCATTGCTTCGGGCATCCCAAAGAACACATCTTCATTAACAAGGTTAAAACTATCAATAATAGTAGAAGTCTCTACATTGATAACTTGACCGCCCAAATCATAAACTTGTCCGCTGGAAGTGTCAAGTTGCCCTTTTTCGTCGCGGAAAGTTTCACAAGTTTCTCCATCAATTACCATTACATTCATAATACGGTGTCCTTTCTGGTTTGTAGTGTGACCTTCACTTTTCAATAGTATTATATCACAAATAAATAAAATGTCAAGGGGTAATTTTTGAAAGTTAGGCATCACTAACTTGCGCCGGCACGTTAGCTGTAACTAACAATGAAATAAAAGAAAAGGCGGATTATTCCGCCTTTACAGTATAAGTATTAGTCTTGCCTTCAATTTTTACAATTTCATCCGCCCACAGACGCGTGACCGCGTACTGTACTTTGGACTTACTAAATCCCTGCGGCAGTTCGTTCTTGATTTCCTCGTACAGTTCCGCGATAGTGATGGGCTTGTCTACGCGCGTGAAACCATCAAAGATAATGTTTTTAGCAGAATCATACAGTTCACGGTTCGCCGCGGCCTTTTCAGCGTTGCGGTTCAGCTCAGCGTTCAGCTCATCAATCGTGGTCTGAAGAAATTCCTTCTCATTCTCATCAGCATAAGGCAGATTGGTGGTCAGATAGTTCACGATAGCGGTCATGGTGTTCTTCTTCATAGTGTTTCCCTTTCTGGTTTTTTAGGGTGTCCTTCCCTTGTTGTGTATTTATTATAGCATAGATTTGCTATAATGTCAAGAGGTTTTTTGCTCCGAGGAGATTTTTTGTCTCTTCCCTTGGAACAATTATAGTATAGCAGACATTTTATATTTTGTCAAGTACTTTTTGAAAAAATTCTGTTAGTTATGACTAACATCCGTGCCGGCGAGGAAGTTAGAGATAACTAACTTCGACATTAAAAAAATCGCGATTAGATCGCGATTTCGTGAGGCAGATACTGATGGGAATCGTCTTTATCCGCTACCTTCTTTTTAGCCGCACGCTTTGCTTCATCGGCCTTGATTTTTGCGGCCTTCTTTGCTTCGCTTGCGGCCTTCTTTGCTTCGCGTGTATCAAGGGTCATCTGATAATCTTCCGCCGCGGCGTAACCATTATAAGGATTGTAACCGCCTGTGCCATTACGAGTTCCACGCGGGATAGACGCTTTAATCAGCACCCACGCATCATCGCCATTCGCGTCCACAATCGGGATTGCAAGTTCGCTTGCGCTCACTACACAAATCTGCTCATCGGACAAATCATAATGCTGACCAATCGCGTTTTTAATCACATCAAGCGCTTCATTACGGAGAAGGGTTTCGACACTTGCTTTGCTCATATTTTTGTCCTTTCTGGTTTTAAGTGTGTCCTTCACTGTCTGATGTTATTATACCACTTTTTAGAATTTTGTCAAGTGTTATCGGGAAAAAATTTTGCGGAAAGTGCGAGGATACCTACACAAATTGCGCAACCAATATTTGCTGCAGAATTAAAAAACAGAAAACCAATTCCGCCCAAGATAATAGCGCCAAACAGTACCAAGATAAGAAATCCTTTGATAACCGATTCTGCCATACGAATTACCTTCTTTCTTGTTTGTAATTATATTATATCATAAATTTGAAAAATGTCAAGAGAAAATTTTTTGTAATTTTTTTCTAGTTAGATATAACTAACTGATGCGCCGGCAAGGGAGTTAGAGATGACTAACTTTAGTGCAATAAAAAAGGGCATTAGCCCTTTGCAATGAGTTTTTTCAGAATTTCGATAATCTGTTCGGGATGGTAGCTATTATCTTTCCAAGCATCACGATTGCCAGCTTCGTCATCGAACAGCACCCCACCGCCGCACAGCTGATATTTATTAGTACCATAGCGCACAATTTTGATTTCGTCCCATTCAACCGAGGGAAGATGCCGCGCCAACCAATCACGCTTTGCCATTTCAACCGCGAGGTTGTACAGCTCCGAGCCATTTTTTGCGGTCCAGCTCACAATCCCGATTTTCCAGCCCAGCGCCTGTAGCTGATGAAGTAGCCGAGCAAGGAGGGAAAAGTTTAGCATAGTCTCAGCTTCTCTATAGGGTCGGACGTCCCCATTTTTAATGTTGTCAAGCCAACCGTCTACCGCGTAAAGGTCTGCAATCGTGCCATCCATATCGAACCAAATTTCCTTGCGCATCGTCATTGCTCCTTCCTTTTCTGTGTCTATAGTATAGCACAGTATTATATATTTGTCAAGTGTTTTTGAAAAAAAATTTTTTAGTTAGTTGCAACTAACTGCCGTGCCGGCAAAGTTGTTAGTCACAACTAACACGCGCGAAAAAAATCAAGCGGTTAGCTCTGCTAACCGCTTTCCAAGGGTTTTCTCATTTGTTAGTTCCGCGCCGTCAAACTTTATTTGAATTTCCTCACCGTTCAGTTGAATATCACCGCAAGCCCAGAATGGTCTGTTATCTTTGACCCAGTGTTCTGTGGTCAGCAATTCGGTAATCAGTTTTTCGAATCTTTCGCCCCTATTATATTGTTCGCCTTCCATCAGCTGAGTGCTACCGACCGCGATAATTCTGTCGGAGGCCAACAGCTCATCCCGCTGTGCAGCGTTAATCCGGATGCGAACCTTTGCATATCCGCCGCGGCTTGCGCTTGTATGGTCAAGGCGGAGATAATTCATCAGCTCATTGAATGAAAGCATCACATAATAGATAACGCCCTTATGAGAGAAACCAAGCAGATACTTATGGGCTGCAGACATCCGATTATACCAAGTAACCATTTCCGCCATTGTCATTGTTCGATACCGCCTTTCAGTGTGTTCAAGGGGTTTCCCTCTTGACAATGTAAATATACCACAGTCCGGCCGAATTGTCAAGGGGTTTTTGAAAATTTTTTTTAGTTAGTCATGACTAACCGCGGCGCCGGCATATTTGTTAGTTGTACCTAACTATAAAAATAGGCACCCCTGCCGTGGGTCCGAGTCATTCGCTTCCCCTCATCTGTATATAGTATAGCATGCCTAGGCCACTTTGTCAATAGGTTTTTAAATTTTTTTAGAAAAATTTTTTCTAGGAATTTTTTCAAAAAAGCCCTTGACTTTTTTGGGATATATGCTATAATATAGTTACAAAAGAGGAGGAGGCTGCTGCCATGACTAACTATCGTGAGAACCTACTGACCAAGATGATTCATCTGTATGGCTTTGAACATGAGGAAGTTATAAAGTTTGCGAACATGTGCGACCAATACGAAAATGATGCAGAATGGGATAAGCTATTGGGTCTGTTAGTGGCCATGCATGAATGTGAAGTAGAATGGTTCGATGAGGAGGAATAAGGCGCTCGCGCGCCTTTTTCTGTGGAGGAGAGTTAGCTATGACTAACTTATTGGCCGGCAAAAGAGTTAGATAAATCTAACTGAAAAAAGAAGCCTTTAGGCTTCTTTTTGTCTATTATTTGACAATGTATTGATGAGCCAGGCATTTGAAGAAAATGGAAGGGCGAACAATTAGATGAAAATTCCAAATCATTTCAATTTCATAGGTATGATTTTCTTCCATGTACCAACTGGGGAATTTTGGGTCTTTTCCAAAATGATACAGAGTCAACTCCGTTTTAATCACGCCTGCATCACTTTCATCTGTAATCATCCAAGTCGTTTTGTACATTGCTTTTTTTCCTTTCTCGGTTGGGCTCTTGTCCCTCCCTGTGAGTACATAATATCATAATCCGGCGAATAAGTCAACCATTTTTTTAAATTTTTTTAGAAAAAATTTTTTCAAAAAGGGTTGACAAAATAACCGATTCATGCTATACTTAGATTGTACCAAGGGAAGAGCAAAGGGAGGCTATCACATGATTAACATCCGCACGATTCGCAAGCTGCAAGAAAACGATGGCTTGACTCTGAAAGCTGGCAAGCCGATGATGTACAAAAGTGGTTGGCAAGTGGCTACTGAAGGCGTAGAGTGCAAAACCGCGCGCGAGGCTATCAATGCCATAAAGGCATACAATGGCACGTGCGGTGTGTGGTACGCTGGCGGTATCTATTACATCGATAAGAGCCACCGCGTGAATACAAAGCGCGAGGCCATGCGGATTGGCCGCGAGTGCAAACAGATTAGCGTCCTGCGCTGGCGTGATATGGGACTTGTTTATTGCTAACCAGTCCCAAAAACCTATTGACAATTTTGCTTAGATATGCTATAATAAAGTCGTACCAAAGAAAAGGAAAAGGAGAAAACAACGATGTACGAATTGATGCTGATGTATAAGGACAATTACATGAAGAAAGAGCAAAGCACTCTGCCGCGGCTGATGCAAGCGCTCAGTATCTACATGGAAGACGATAGCTGGCTGTATGCGGAAATTATGAATTGTAACACTGGCGAATTGCTGGCGACGTGGGTTAACAATGAGGACTACGGCGTAACAACGGCGGGCTAAAATAGCCCGCCTTTTTAGTTAGTTATGACTAACTAAAAAGCCGGCAGAGGTGTTAGTTATGACTAACTTGCAAAAAAATTTTTTAAAAAATTTTCAAAAACCTATTGACAAATTAGGATGTCTATGCTATACTTTAATCACGGTAAGGGAAGAACCTACCGGAAGAAAAAGAAAAAGGAGAATGAACAATGCTGACTCGCGGGATGTCTCATGAAGAAGTTATGGCCATAGTGGAGGGACAGGATTGGGAAGTACTGGAAGAACGTCTGTATGAAGAAGATGGAGAAGAATGGACTGAAATGACTATTTGGCAAGGAGACCATGCGGTTGCTATAACAATAGATGAGGAAGGGGTCTATGAAATTCAATATGTTCCCGCATGGGCCTTGGATTGAAAAATTCTCTTGGGACTGAAATGAGAGAGACTGCGGTCTCTTTTATTTTTGAAATGTGGTTAGATATATCTAACTATTTGGCCGGCAAGTTTGTTAGTTATGACTAACAAACGGGTATAGTATTGGTGTAACTGAATTAAAAATGAAATGAAATAAATACATCAAAATTAAAAAGAAACTCCCCTATTTCGGGATAGAAAAAATTTAAAAAAGTTTTTAAAAACCTATTGACAAATAAAAAGAAATATGCTATTATATAGTCACAAGGAGGAAATAGCCTCCCGGAATAAAAGGAGGTAGCAAGCAATGAAGTTTCAGAAGGGCATGGCCTATGAAGAGATTCTTGAAATAGTGGAGGCTAATGGTTGGGAGATTCTGACAGAAGAAGATTGTGAATTGTGGGGTATAGAATGGATTGAAATGGTAATTCTACAGAATGAACATAAAGTTTTTGTATAGTTAGACGAAGAAGGAATTTATGGGATTCAATTCGCTCCTATACGTGTTGCGTTCTAAGAAGGAAAAATCCCTTCTTTTTCTTTACTAAAAGATACATCAATTAATTATATAAAAATCAAAAAAAAATTTAAAAAACTTATTGACATTCTTCCCGGTATATGCTATAATAAGACCGTGGAAAGGGAAACCACAAAATAAAAGGAGGATGAAAAAATGTTTGACTGGACTTTCGCTGAGGCTTTCACCGCTGAGTATGAAGAAATGCAAGAGTTACTGAAAGAAATAGCACAGGAAGAAAAGAATCAATCCGATGAGGATTGATTCTTTTCTATCTATGTAAACACATACTCACATGGCATTACTGTGGAGGTGAACAGTCTGTTAGTTATGACTAACCTCTTTGCCGGAAAACCTGTTAGTCATGACTAACTGCCAATTGTGTTACTTAGAATAATAATTGTACATAGAAAATTTTTTAAAAATTTTTCTATTTTCCTCTTGACAAAAAGCAAAAGTTCAGTTATAATATAATCACAGAAAGGAAAGGAAGGTGCTCAGAATGACACGAGTACAGTTCGGCAAGGTCTGGACCATCAATAATATGGCTGACTATCAGAACGCTATGGAAGTCCTTGAAGGTAATCTGTTTATCGCCAACATGACTGACGATTATAATTGTTATTACAATGAATTTAACGAGATTAGCAAGCAGATATATGATGTGCGCGAACAAGCAACCGCAAAGCATCTTATCTAAGAGGTGACAAGATGAAAAATGGCTATTACGTGATCACTACAGAAAATGCTTTCCCGCGTTTTGTGTCTATGCAATATGCATACGCTAAATTATTTGCTGGCTTGGTTTGTCGCCGTTCTGAATCTGGAACGGTTATAAAAATAATACTTTATCAAAATAATTGCCCTATCTGCACTGCATATGCGATACGGAAGAAATAAAGAAGTTAGAGAAATCTAACTTCTTTTTTATTGCGGTCGGTTACCTAAGTAACCGACGCCGGCATAATGGTTAGTTGTGTCTAACCAATTTGCCGGTATCGTGTTAGTCGTGACTAACACGCATTAAAAAAGAAGGCCATGCAATGGCCTTATTGGAAGTAATAATATGCACTTGTTTCACGTCTGATTGTGTACTCTTCTTTTGTAATTTCTTTCCCGCATATAATGCCGCGTGTATGTTTCACGCCTGGCATCTTTCGCGCTTGCGTCTGTGCGTCTATGAGATTTGCGGCCATGATGGCAAAGGTAATGTCTTGCGACTTATTGCGACCGTGATGACCATGATGGCAAATAATCAAGAAGTAACGCATGTTTTTCTCCTCCTTTATTCCATATAATCATCATAGATGGTAATGGTCATATCTTCAAAGTCTACAATTACGGCATTGCGACCATAGCGGTCATAAAGCTCACGAAGATCGTCAATGGTTTCAATATCAACATACTCAGGAGTTGCGGTACGATGGGAAGCAAATTCGATGGTGAAGGTCATGGTCAACATCCTTTCCGGTTTTTGAAGGTGTCCTTCCTTTCTGTGACTATAATATATCATATTTTCGTGGTTTTGTCAATAGATTTTTGAAAAAAATTTTTGTTAGTCATAACTAACTGCCTCGCCGGCGAAGAGGCAGCTAACTGCCGCAGCTTAAAAAAAAGAAGGCTTGCGCCTTCTTTACAGGTCCTCTCCCCATTCTTCTTCATCCGCGTAGATGTCAATGTAGTAGTAAGCAGTCTTTTCATTGTGGTCAGCTTCTACGAGCTCAGCGCCATCTTCCAGCGCGGTCTCTACATCTTCCGCAGTCTCCATCACCACATCACCGTAATCATTGCCCACAGTCACCTTGTAACCCAGCTTAAACATATCCATCATAGTCATTTTTTCTTTCCTCTCTTGTGGCTCTCAGGCCAGGGCTTCCGCCCTGGCCATGGTGTCTTCGTTGGTTAGTTCAGCGTTCTGAAACTTGACTTGAATTTCTTCACCGTTGATGTTAACGTCGCCAGCTTTGTAGAACGGAACGGAATTGTGGCCTTCCCAATTTTTTCCGGCCAGCTTTTCAGTGACGAGCTTTTCAAAGGCGTCGCCTTTGTTCAGCTTTTTGCCGTTGAAAGTCGCGTCCAGCTCGCTCTCATCGGCGATTGCGGTGGCCCTGCCGGTGGCGATGAATTTCATCATTTCCACGGAAGGGATGTACACGCGCAGCTGATACGCGCCACCGCGCGCGGAGCTTTTCCGAGACTCGCGCAGGCAAGTGCACAGCTCATTGAAGGATACGCGCACAGCGTACACCTTGCCATGGCGCGGAAAGCCGATGATATAGGCGTCGGCGGCGCTCATAGCATGGTAACGGTCTGTTAGGGTGGTGGCACGGTCTGTCATAGTGGTGGCCTCCTCTCTTTCTATGGCCTTATTATACCACCGGCCGGGCGTGCTGTCAAGCCCTTTTTTCCCGAATATTCAAAAAAATTTTCCGCGGAACGTTCGGATTTTTTCCTGCCGGCTTGTAACAATTCTGTAATACTTTTGTAACATTTTTCACGCTTTACTGTGATAAAGTGCGGGTTACACAGGTAACTTTTCACGCTTTAACACTTTACTATGGTGAAGTGCACACCCGGGGCCGTGGATCCAGTATTTTACAAGGTTACTTGTGTGACCAGGGCCGGCCGTCCCAATTTTCCACCAATCCCCCAATTTTCCACCAAACTTTCAATTTTTCCACCAATTCCAATATTTGACTTTTTTTGAAATTCGTGTTATCCTACAATTAAGGTGATGTACATTATGAAAAAAGCATATTCATTAGACTACTCGATACAACGCGATACAGACCGTGTTGCCGCAGTAGCACAAATATTAGATGAATTACCAATAGACCCCTCCCCTACAGAACTCGAACAAATGGCCTCCTATATTTTATATGGAAAAGACGAAGAAGGCTATAATTCTGTCTAGCGAGGAGAAACCACTGATGGTAATAAACGTTATTCCTCTTTTAAAAAGAAAGATGACCAACTTCTTTCCTTAGACGAAATATTGGATAATCCAATTGCGGATCATGATTTTCGACCCGACCCAGGTCAATATTTAAAAAAGAAGCCCGCAATTGCCAAACCAAAATATGACCGTAAGACAGGCCAGCTAATAGACCCCGGCGATTCTGATATTCCTTTTATGACTGACCTTTGGGATACAATCGCGCGATGGGAGCATCGAATTGCCATTCTAGAAGGGAAAGTTCCACTAGACGAAGATAGCGGC
>Ga0326514_10002785_pt1 | contig 11128 bp, 13 predicted proteins | sample 3_2548_0518_D_FD_203653 | JGI IMG/M metagenome (GOLD analysis project Ga0326514, IMG submission 203653) | Bovine rumen microbial communities from UC Davis, California, United States - 3_2548_0518 | ecosystem: Host-associated > Mammals > Digestive system > Stomach > Rumen | place: USA... | reverse complement strand
ACCACTCAATGTGGTGTTCTATATTTCTAATGCACCAATAAGGGTTTCGGTTTAAAATAACTGCAAATTTTCCAATTTTATGGTAAACTCAATGACATACCCCTTATCAAAATTCTTGCGCTAAACTTTTTGGAAGAACTTTTTCATTAAATCTGATTTGCAAATTTGATACAAAAGTATGTAAACTCAATTACATATCCCTTATTAGAATCTTACGCTTAATTTTCGTATCATTTGAGTTAAACGAAAAAAAAAACACGTTCAGTTTAAAATAACTATAAATTTGTATATTTTTATGGTAAATTGAATTACATACCACTTATCAGAATCTTGCACTCAACTTTTTATACAAAATTACACCTCTCTCCGCTTCGCCCGTGCCGGGCTCGCGGGAAACATATAATTCCATGGTGGGAATCTTACAGGAAATAGCGAAGCGTCTTTCCTGTAAGGAGAACTGGCGACGTTATTTAGCGGAGGCGAAGCCGTAGCGTTAAGAATAACGTCGCCAGGGCTCTGTGTTACTTTCGTCTTCGACGAAACTCCCTCTCCTTCGACTTCGTCTCGGACCGGTTCGGACGACTGCAGTTCGGGGTTAATCCGGCCGTGGGCCGAGTCCCTTATAAGCGTATTAAATATGTTGAAGTATGAAACAAACAGAAATTTTAGGAACACGACTAGTTATTAATACTAGCAATGGAAGTGACTTCAAGAGTGATCTTGGAACCGTCGGTAAAGCCTATGTATATGCCGATGCTGTCGCCATTGATCCGACGACGAAGTCCATCATGACAGGTTCCCATCAGAACCTATCAGTGACGTCCGATCACGACGTTCATTGGCTTGTCCGGAAGACCTCCAAGTCCTCAGGCAAGCCCGGGATACTCTCGGACGAGGACTATCAGGCTGTCATATCGATTGCCTGGATGTATGCGAGCCACATCGTGGCTGCCACTAATGCTCGTCATCGCAAGACCTACTATCATGGAGTTCTCGAGGCACTGGTCTGTTTCTCAGGGGACAAGAAACTCCAGGATGCATTCTATGACCCACGAGTTTCCATGGTAGTCTTCAAGGATCTCTTGGTTGTCGTTCGTCTTGATCCAGGGAAACGTACCACCGGTACATCCAAAGTGATCTCACAGGATTACAATCGCTATAGCATGACTGAGTTTGTGGAGGATCTTGTCTCCGATAAGGCCTTGGTGATCATGGACGACTCAATCCATAAGTATCGCTGGCAAGGTCGCAAGGACTCTGGTTACGGCAATATCAAGCCGATCATCGAGTCCGGTCATCTGTATCCAACATACCAGATCACTGGTATTCAAGGTAACCAGACAAATGCCAACCTGAGCCTTAAGTTTGATTTCAAGGCGAACTACGATACCGGTTCATCGATCAAGCTCCTTGAGATCAATCGTAATCTCATGGTAGTTCAGAATGGAGCCCCCTTCCAGGACATGCTGGCACTTCATGTGTCGGATTCCTTGAAATCCAAGCTCCTCCGTCGTGGACTTATCGATGCTGAACTGCCAGCCCCTGGCGACGTCATAATCGACCTTAATCGCATTCCGGTAGCTCAGAGGAAATCACAGCGAAATCGTAATCTTTACAGCTTTATGGATGCTGTGGTTCAGTATAACGTTGCCAAGAAGGAACTGGAGAAGCTTGATTCTCAGATCCAGTGGACACAACCAGAGCAGACGAAGGCTCAGGAGAAGGCCGCTGCTTCCAAGATATACTGGAACCTGAACAAGTCCCAGATGACGACTGTGGCGTCTAGCAAGAAGCGTTATACAATCTCCACGAAGTCAAGCGGAACCTGGCCCACCTTGACCGACGACGAAGCACGCAAGCTCAGAGCCATCCTGCTCACCAAGCAAGAAGAATCTTATCGGACTATGTGCTCGATGATTTTCAACTGGCTCGCCTCGAAGAAATCTGCTCGTGAGTTCTTTGGACTCGGCAAGAAGCCGCAGGTGACCGGAAAGAATGTTTCTTATACCAAGACTCTGACCTCTGATACTGGCTTGGTCTGGACAGCTAAATTTGGAATCATCTGATGAGTGGAATCAAAGAGAATCTCAAAGCTATCATCGGAATGCAGCATGACAATCGATATGTCATAACGGCCTCTGAGGCTAAAGCAAGATCTATCTATGGGTCAACAGGTCAGAGGTCACGATATATCACCGGGAAGCTAGAGCTATTCTCACAAAAAATACGGGATGCCGCCGACCTCAGGAAATTCGCGATAGTCGAGAAACTTGAACCAGATTACAGCGACATCCTACCAGAACTAGTCGATTACTTCAGGGGCCAGGGATTCGGTGTCAAGCTCATTGATAATCGAGACATCCCTGAGCTCTATGATGATCGATATATTGTAATTGCATGGAAAGATATAAAAGATGAAGAACTTTCAAGTAACATCCAAGGAGGATAACAAAAAGTATTGGATCTCGAGATCAATGGCGATCTGCGCGATCATTGTGGTGTATGAAGGTCGTCAGTCATGGATACTCCTGCAGCAGCGTGGACCTGGTTGCCCTGACTATGTCGGAGCCTGGTCTCATACCTGTGGATACCTAGACTACGACGAAACCCTACGTGGTGCATTGGTTCGTGAGATTCATGAGGAACTCGGCATTGACATCGAGGATCCGAGCATCAAGATCACAGAACACAGTAAGAATGATCAGCCGAGCGCTGATCCTCGTCAGAATGTGACAATCCGGTATGTCCTTGAGATACCAAAGTCAAAGATCGGACATATTGATTTTAACTCTGAGTCTCGTGGTGGCGAGTCCCAGGAGGTCTCTGGGATTAAGCTCCTAGATGTCTCCCAAGGATTGCCAGATCTAGAGTTCGCCTTTAATCATCGTGATCTCACCAAAGAAATCTTGTCCGATACGAGATTCTTCCCCGACAGATCTGAACTGAAACTCTTCGAGGCAATTGCCAATGCAGAGTCCGGTTCGTGGAGGCTCGGTGGTAAACGCGTCCTATGGATACTTACCAAGACACCCCGCGGCCGAGTTCACGTGACTATCGAGGATCTCGACATTGATACGTTCTGGTCAGAGAATACCCCAGAGTTCATTCAGAGAGTGATTCTTGATGAGTTGGCTCTTCGAAGAGCGCTAAGTCATTTCGAGGATATCAAAAGACTAAAAGGTTCGGATGCAAGAGTTAAACAGCTCAAAACTGATGGGACAGAGATATTTATGAAAGTCTCTGACGTTCTGACAATTATTGAGGCTGGATCACTGAATCCTGCAAAAGATATTGTCAATCCGGTTGACGAGTTTCAGATATTATGACCAGACAGGAACTCATGGAATCACCAGAGTATTGGCTCACTGATGCGTGCGCAAATTTATGGCGAGAAGCAACCAGGTATCTTCAGGAAAATAACCTTGACTGGTCAGACCTGGAGGACTTAGGGATTCCAAAGAAAACCGTGAAGATGCTCAAGGACGGCGACCTAGAACCAGGTCCTGACTACTACGATGTAGCATGTCGACTTGGCTTAAGGCCAGTCTTAGAGCTAAGAAAAAATAAAGAGGTACCTTAGGTCCTCTTTATTTTCTTTTCTTTTTCTGTCCCGGCTTCAAGGGTGGTGGATTGCCAGGCACGTTTTCACGCTCGACAATTCGGCCACGATTCAAGTCATAGGGACTCATCTCTACTTTCACGCTGTCACCAGCGCATACACGAATGTAGAATTTTCTCATCTTTCCTGACAGCTGACATAAGATAGTATGTCCGTTGTCCAGTTCTACCCTGAAATTTGAATTTCCGAGGGCTTCAGTAATTTTACCATGTTGTTCTATACAGTCTTGTTTCATAAGATCTTCAATGTTCTTTTAAATGTTATGTCTAGTGCCAAGAATTTCTCAGCGACCAAGGCTTCTTTGAAAGACTCAGTCAATGCATCGTAGCCTCCCAGATAGTCGATTACATTCTGGAGAGACAATTTGATGTTCAGATCAGGGACTACTCGCCGGTTATACTGATAGACCCCTAGATAACTGAAGAGTTCAGAGACAAGTCCTAGGTTTTCCTGAGCTAACTCAAGCATTTCTTTGACCGCCTGAGCAAGCACTTGGTTGTGGAATAAGCCTCTTATCATTCCGCCATCATCGTCCTTATCATCTTGGAAGGTGATCGTTCTCTCATAGGTCTTCCGATCGAGTGCCAAGAATCTTGACTGATACTTCAAAAGACTCGGGAGTGTTCCAAAGTCAATCTGACTGAAGGTAGCTCTTGTGCTCAGGATGATCTTATCGAGGTCTACTCCATGGGCAGCCATGAATTCAAGACAGCCAGAGGCTGAATCTCGGTTGCCAGCCCAAGAATAGACAAAGACATCACGAGCTTCCTTCAGGAACTCTTCGTCAGACATAGTGAGCTTTAGTTTGTGACCACAACAGTCACGACCCTCAAAGTCCACATATACCTGCATGAAGTACTCTGACAAAACTTTCTCCAGCTCTGGCTTGACCATAGCTTCCCACGACGACCATTCTGTGTGTGACACCGGCTGGGTTAGACTCAGGAGATTGTAGAGCTTCAGGAAATCCTTACGACCCTCCTGTTTTGAACCCTTCAGCCAGTCTGGCCAAAACTTATAGATAGGTTCTGTCCAGTCGGTCTTTAAGTCTTGACCAGAATCTGTCATTAGACCTGGATGCTCCAAGAGCAATAGATCTGACTCATGATAGCCATCATAGCACTTAATATTGCTAGACTTGGCTACTTTGACAACTCGTCGTAGACCCGCCATAAGCTCTGACACCTTGGTAGCGTTACCTTTGGCGGCGACGAATCCTAAGGTTCCCTGGAAATCGCCTAGGCACCACAGGGTACAACCCTGAGTATCATAGCGATGCCCTGGAACCAGTTTCTTGGTCCTCGGTTTTCTTTGGATGTTCGTTGTCCTGACGAACTCGTTCCATGCTTCCTCGTAGGACTTCATGCCTGGACAAGCCAGATAAGGATGATAACCGACGCTTGTTCCATATTCGTCCTCTCTTGTCAGGAGTTCAAATTTTGCATTCGGCTTATGTCCGATTATATCGACTTCCTGGATGATTTCCAAGAGATTTTCCTCGGTCTGGTCCAGGACTTCAAAGTAGTCCTTACCACCCATAAGTTTTGGATGGCGAACCCAGATCTTAGATTTCCGGAACTCAATCTCAAATTCTTGACCTGTCCTCATGGTTCCGGACTTGACTGTTTTACGGCCGGTCCTGAATAACCATGAGGAAGCTTTGTTTGCAAGCATTTTTCGGCCTGGTTCGATGAAGAGTACGCCGTGATCACTCGTTACATAATAGGTGACGTCTGTCTGTAGTTTATATTCGGTCATCTTACGTTGATTTTTATTTTCTTCTGCGAGTAACCAAAGCTGATCGATGTTCCACCAAGGATTTCCTTGATTCGGTTGACGATTTCGTCTGGTTCCACTGGATTGTCTGGATCATACAAGAAATACTGATAATCCGGCATCAGATTTGCATGGACCATGTCAAAACGTCTTTTGTCCTCCTGGAGACCGTCCACTTGGGTAACTGTGAAGAGATGTCCATCGAAGTACTTGACATAGTCGGTGAGCTCAGGGATATAGAAGAGCTCAAGATTAAGTCGGCACTCGATGAATTGTCGTAGGCTAACGACGTTCTCCAGTTCCCCTGATGGACTTCGCTTCAGGTATGAACAACCATCCTTGTCGTAGCAGTACAGGGATGAGTTAATATCAATTACTAGTTGCTTTAATTCCGTATCGCTTAAATGCATATTTGTAATTCATTAATTGCACTAATAATTCTCGATTCTCAAGCTGCGATGACATGATTGTTAGATAACAATTGTCATCTCGCAAGCTTGTACATACATAAAGGTCTTGACCGAACCAAGAGACCTGGTGCAAATCTGGCCAGGGATTATGTATTTTCTTTGCCTTATAGCGAGTGTCTAGTCGGTAGTAGCTTAGATTACCTGGGAGTTTGAAACTTGGATAGCTACTAGGGTCGATAATTCCCGAGACCTCCACCGGATCTGGTAGTAGATTATTAACTGCCTGCACCGCTAGATCCATATTTTCCAGGATCTTGGAGTTTTGCATTTCCCTGAGTATCCCTGGAACCATGTCAGAAATCTCGGTTGAGACTCCAGCGACTGGTACTTTTATCAGGTTGACCGTCGGGATAAACACAAATGGCATCTTAAGATCCTCCAGGCCAGTCGCGTTGGGGACTATATCGGATAACGATATCTCTAGGTAAACCGATGCTCCTGCCAAAATACATGGGTTACCAAATTTGTAGGAATCAGACCCATCAAACTTCCGATATCCCTGCGATTTGTCGATTTCTGTTAGTATCTTTAACATGATTCTTCTTGAAATAACTTAGGACAGTCTGTGTTTCCCACGATACCCCATGCTCTCGTTCAGTGGAGCTTGGATAAAACTTACCGGCGACTGCATCAATGAACATAGAGTGACTGAATTCTGGCCCCAGCCAGATTAGATCCCATTGATTCTGCATGAGAGTCCCCGACAGTCGTAGCTGCTGAACACCCAGTTCATCAAAACTTAGGATCCCTGGTTTGCCGGAGTGAATTCTTGACTTGAAGAATATCTCATAGGGCCTTAGATCCGGTATTTCTTTGCGGAGACCGCGTCCCATGTTCTTGTAACCGAGCACTAAAACTCGGTCCCCTCGGTCTAAGAGTTCTGTGATTGTTCTAAGAGGTGTCACACCGGCGATTGCATGCCAAACTGTTTGTTTCCAGGTTCTGGCTTCCTCCGGGATATATGGAATATGTCCCGGATCGAGTGAACCAAGTGATATCCCTAGACCAGAAATCTTGTGGGCTTCCGGAATACCACGACCAATATCATAAGCAGACACTGTCATATTGACAATATGACCGCGACCCGTCAAGAAATCAATGATCTCGTCAAGATCAATATGATCAAGTGGATCACCACCTCCGATAGCCACCTCGATTGGTTCCTCTGGGAGACATGAGAATATTTCTTTGATTATCCTCGTGCTAGCGTGTTGACCTTTAGGGCTAGATCCTTCATAGCAGAATGGACAGCCACAAAGGCAGTGGTCAGTGATCTTTAGATCGATCGAGTCAGGAAAATCAGGACCACTGAGATCGTCACCAAAGAAATACTTGGAGCCGGTCTCAGTGTTGATTTGGACACGGTAGGTCCCGTTACGGTATGATTTCACCAAACTCATCTGATTTGATCTTGACTATCTTGCCAGTTCTTTCATGATGACTCCAATCCTCTTGGAGCACGATGATGTTTTTCTCAAGATCCATCTCCTTCAGGTCATAGTAACCATCTGACAGGCTGAGACCATTGAGTTCTGGACCAAAGTTCTCTTCACCGGGCATACCGATGATTTTGATATCAATCACATCGTCTGAACCAAAGTCGACTGTTACGATTACATGATCACCCTCCAAGGATGACCACTCTGGATCCCTCAGATCTTGTGGCTCGTCATCGTTGTCATTGCCAGTGTAAAGCCAATTGTCAGGGTTGAAGAGCCAATCCTTGAGCGCCTCCGGATCATTGGCTGGCAATTCTAGGGTATCGAAGCTTTGATGGTCGATATAGCCACCTGTTTTGTCGGAGATCACAACGTGGGCACCAGTGTAATTCTCGATAACTTCCTTCAAGAGCTCAACCCGGTCTGGCTCACCTTTGTAGCGCTCTAGATAATAGTTTGCTTTGGTGACTGAGTCGTTATAGGATGCCCACTCCCAACCGAACTCGCCACCAGTCACGTAGATATTTCCATCTTCGTCTGGCACGAAAGTATTACCATCTTTACCAGATTTCCATGGATTAAAACTGATACTGTGCGAACTTGAACTGTTCGTTTCAAAAATATCTATTCGTCTTTTCATAACAAAAATAAGGAAGTCCAAGGACTCGATTCCCTTATGTCTGTATGGACAAGAAAATCAAAATTCAGAAACTCCGTGAGATATCGGAGAAACTTAAGAAAGATTTTATTGGCATAGATGATGTGATTGATCAAATAATCGAGACGATCACACCGTGGTATGTCACACCAGAGCTGATCGAAAGGCCAGTAGTAGTCAGCATCTGGGGTCTCACAGGTACTGGCAAAACAAGTGTTATTCGCCGACTCACCGAAGAGCTAGAGCTACTAGACAAGACTCTGTTCTTTGATTGTGGTGCTGAGGAATCCAATGATGATAGTATTTCTAACAAGATTTCTCAGTTCCTCGGTAATAACAGCTATTCTCAAGGTGAGACGAATCTGCAAGGAATATTCGTTTTTGACGAATTTCAGTATGCCAGAACCTTGGACGAGGATGGCCGAGAGGTATCGAAAGCTGCCCAGAGAAGTATATGGAATCTGTTGGACTCCGGCCTAATCGATATAGTATTTAGACAGTATGAAGTCAAGAATCTTATGATATATACTGAGGAACTCGACTATCTGTCAGATGATCTGGGCCGTGAATTGGCTATTTCAAAGAATATATGGCCAGAATCAGTTCTTCAGAAGGTTCACGATACTCTTGACTTCTATACAACTTGGGAAGATAACGAAGACTCTGACAACAAGGAGGAGTCAAAGTCTCAGCCAATTCTGTCGAAGTCAAAACAAGAGACAATCGTTAGTCGCCTTAATGCAATTGAACGAGGTTTCGGCTATAAGAAATTAGCTGAACTGAACGCAGCGACTACTTTAGGAGAATTTATTGATATCCTCAAGAAAGCACTGAAGATAATCAGTACTCCAAGATGTATCGACTGTAGCAGATCCCTAATTTTCGTGATCGGTAACCTCGATGAGGCTTTCTCCGGTGTTTCCAACACAGATCCAGATATGGACGCTGACGTCTTTGCTAAGATTACTAAGAAGACCGGTATCTTGGATGTCAAGGAGGCCCTTAAGGAACGTTTTAGAGCCGAGCAGATCGGTCGACTGGGTAATAATATGATAATTTATCCAAGTCTACGTAAGGCAGACTTTAAAGGAATCATTGATCTTGAGCTTGCTCGTGTGGAGACTCGATTCAAGGATATCTCAGGGCTTACCGTCGAATTCACTGAGGCCTTCAAGGATCTCTTATATTCAGAGGGTGTTTATCCAAGCCAAGGTGTACGTCCAGTATTTACTACTATTGGCACACTGTGCTTACCAAAATTCTCTAAGATACTGTCTGATTCCGAGGGGCCAAAGGAATATGTCGAGTTTGATATGACTGGCGACTTACGCAGTCCTGAAGTGACAGTGATCTTACGATATGATCATGGTGAAAAGACCATTGAAGTTCCGGAGAAACTCGATCTTGGTAAGATGAGATCAAGCTCCTCCTGCAAAAAACTGGCTGCCCATGCAATTCATGAAGCTGGTCATGCAATCTTGATGACCTACGAGAAAGGTCGTATGCCGGAGATGATACTAGCCCAGTCTAGCACTGGTGGTGGTTACACCTATGACAACCTCGACGACACCGACAAGATTAGTGCGATGTGTAAAGCTGAGGTAGACTCAGAACTTCGTATTTGTCTTGCCGGCAATGCCGCCGAACATCTGATGTTTGAGGATCGCTACTGTACTATCGGGTGTACTTCAGATTGGGCGGATGCCTGGGACATGTTCAGTCGGGCGGTCTATAAGGGTGGATTCTTTGGTGACTTCTGGCCATGGATGTCGAAGGGAAATCCTGATGGACTACCGATCGGCTTGGATGACTCAGAGGAAACTACAAAAGATCCATTGGTTCAGAAGATGAAGGCTTATCTGACAGACCAGTACAACACAACAACCAGGATTTTGGCTGAAAATAAAGATCTCCTCTTGGAGACCGCCAAATATTTAGTTGAGAACCGTTGTATGTTCGCTGACGACTTTAAAACATTCGTCGAGAAGTACGGAAAGAATATGCCAGAGACTGGCACTATCTCAGAGACTTACTGGATTGACATACTGAAGAAATAAAGAAGGAAGAGCGTTACTGCTCTTCTTTCTTATTTTCTGTCGACGTACGCCGACATTTCCGGCCAATGTCAATTCCGATCATAGTCGTGGTACCCAGTATCACGACGAGTCCAATGAGTTCTTGGACTTTCTTGCGTTTCAGAAATGTAAACATGGCTTACTTCTGCTGCTGCTTGCGGCCCTTCGATTTGCCCATCTTGTAGGCGATCACGACCGCACCTGTCAGTACTGTGGCTGCTATTGCAACCTCTTTGTTTTTCTTTGTTACCTCCCAGATATTCTTGAAGAACCCGGGGGCTTCATTCTTTACTCGACCAGCAACTTCAATGCACTGGTCAGCACCCTTCTTTACGAAGGTGTTTGTTTTTTCTAATACATTCATGTTCGTATAATTTAAATTAGACAACATAAGTCCTCTATATATAAGGGTTTCAGGAATCCTTGGGCGGAGCTTAGAAAAGTGAAGCCAACCCTTCATGGTCGGCTTCTGAGCGAACTTTTACACATATCAAGAGCCAAACCGGCCACACCACCAAGGTAAACTACGGTCATCACGGCAAACTTGATTAATGCTTTTGTTCTTTCTAGTTTTCTAAGTTCATCAGTTTTCATAACATACCTAAGGCCGTCAAAGGTTGATTATCGAAGAAAATTTGATTACTGCCAAAAATAAACCCAGGGATGACCTGGGTTTATTCTTTTATTTCTTGGTGATCTTAGTCAGATATACTGTCTTGTTGAGGACATGCCAGAAAGATTCGGTCTCAGACCTGATTCCGGTCCATGTGGCTGATCCCTCGATAGATTCCAAGAATTCAGCAAGAGTTTCACGAATCTCTACCAAGAGGGCTTCAAACTCCATGGCTTCTGGCAACACCGGCTGGATGTCGCCGGGTTCGATAAAGCCAAAGATAGCCTGTGCTTCCTCCATGATCTCGTCGTCGAACTCGCAGAGCTCGCCATCAAAATCGTCGATAATCTTGTGAAGACTCACAGAGGGAGCCGCGAAGTGCAGCTCCTTCATGCGAGTATGATATCCGTGAATCTTGTTTTCGAGATTTAGGATTATTGTGTTCGTCATTGTTACTTAGTAATATATTGTTTTGCGT
>Ga0326514_10002782_pt1 | contig 11132 bp, 11 predicted proteins | sample 3_2548_0518_D_FD_203653 | JGI IMG/M metagenome (GOLD analysis project Ga0326514, IMG submission 203653) | Bovine rumen microbial communities from UC Davis, California, United States - 3_2548_0518 | ecosystem: Host-associated > Mammals > Digestive system > Stomach > Rumen | place: USA... | reverse complement strand
GATAGTGTTGACTTTGATGCGTCTGATTTGTGTGATGCTATTTATACTGACCATCCATCTGACGCGGTTTTGTGTACTTATGAGCAGGCTAAGACGTTAGTTTTTCTTGCTGATTATCTTTTTGATAATAAGCATCATATTGTGCGTGTTCATTCGCATGTGGAGTGGTTGTAATGCAAGTTGATTCCATGCTATTTTATATCGTAGGCACAATCGTTATTACGGTGCTTGTTTTGATTGTTTCTGCGATAAACACTATCTTGGTTGCATTTGCTTTGTACAATAGTTTTCCTTCAAAGCATAGCAATATTCGTAAGATTTCGAGAAGGGAAGAAAGGGGGATTAATTAAATGCAGACTACAAGAGAAAGGGGACGAATCGGACGAACGTTTTATAAGACCTATTGCGATTGTTTGTACATTGATAGCAACAATGAGCCTAAGCCTTTGGAGTATGTTCTTGACGGCTATTATAACGATTGTATTCGCGCACAATCGGAAGTTGCAAAGTCGCTAGGTCAAACGACCGTAATGGTTCGTAGTATCACGCATACCGCATATTATGCAAGTATGGCACTTGAAAAGTTTCTCGCTAATGTTGATTTCATTGGTGAGGAAGAAGAAGTTAAATAATTGAAAGGAATTAACATCATGACTAAGGCTATCATTACCACCACTGATAACGGCATGCAGATTGCTGGTATCGATATGTCCTCTTTTGCTGGGGCACTTAAGGTTACTTCTGCGCTCAATGTCGCTGCATCGCTTGATAAGACCATTGAGGACGGTCAGGCTTTTGAGTTTGTCGGCTGCATCTTTAAGGACGGCAAGAATGAGCAGACTGGCGACCCCTGCAAGGAGTCGTATTTCATTCAGCGTGATGGTTCGGCGTTGTTCACTAAGTCTGGTGGTATTTATGATTCTGCTCAGACTATTCTCGGTCTGCTTGGTGATTGGCTTGAGGATGGTCTTTGGGTTCGTGTCATTTCTATTCCTACTGGCCGCGGCAATACGCTGAAGGCTCTGGAGCCCATCGCGCCACCCGCTGAGTAGCGTATAAACGCTGTAGTAATTTAACGGCGCACTACTGTGACGGTGGTGCGCCGTTTTTATTTAGGAGAATATTATGCCTGAGAATGAAATTAAAATAACGCCGTTTGTTGGTTGTACTTATCTCTATCAAGCTGTTATTAAATTGATGGAAGAAGCTGGAGAAGTTGCGCAGGTTTTTTATCGTACTGACACTAAGGACAGCGGTGAGGTTAATCAAAATGATGTAGATTGGTTAGTTGAGGAATGCGGTGATGTTATTCAGGCTGCTATTAACATAATTGTGCGCTGCGGATATGACCCACAAGATGTGATGGATATTGTAACACAAAAGAATGTTGATAGGGGCTATTACAATGCCGAGTAAAAAGGGAAGCATCGCCTATGAGAATAGGTTGGCACGTAGACGCGCACAACGCGCAATCAATCGAATGGAGAAAGAATTAAATTCAGGTGAGTTATCTAGGTCTGAAAGATTTCAGCGCCGTGGTGAGATTGCCGCATTGCGTGAAGCTATGGCAGAAACATATATTGGCAGACGCGGCCATGAGATACGAACGCCAGAAGAAGCACAAAAAGCTGCTAGGTCTATTGTTGAAAAGGAATATGTAAGAACTGCATCCGATACGCAATCTCAAAACATTCAGGCAATGCAGGAAATATCTAATACTTACTATGTTGACAAAGTAACTAAGCAGCATGTTCAGAATCCCATGTCGGGTTATAGTGAAGCCGAAATGAGGACGTTTTGGAGAGCAACACAAGATATATGGGATAGGCCAGGCGTTTCTAGGGAAAAGCGATTCGATGCGATTATGGAGTACGCCGCAAAAGCTCAGGGCATTGATGTTTCTCAAGTAAATTTGCGTGAGTTGATTGACGCAATAATCAGTGATAAAGCTGGTAATGTTGCTGAATGGCAACGAGAGATAGAAAATAAGAATGCACGTAAAGCAACTGGTGGCGATATTGGTGAAGATGAAATGCAAGAGTTTTCATCTGAGGATATCGTTAAATATGTGACCGAGAAAAATATTAATGAGGTTCTTGAAAAATACCGTAATCGCGGAGTAATTCAAGATGAAGCGCAAGAAGAGTAATTACGAAATAGCAATGATATATGATACAGAAACTTGTAATATTGTTGATGAAATGAATCACGCTCATGCATATCCGATATTGTTTATTGAGAATGATGTTCGTGGGGTAAACATGCGTGAATACGATTCCAGTAAAGATGGAATTGTGCATTTCTATCGTACTGAAAGTGAGTTTCTGAAACGTATTGATACATATATAACATGGGGTAAGTTGACAAACAAAGTACCTATTGTTTGTGGATATAATCTAATGTTTGATTTGCAGCCTTTGATGGAAGAGTTGGATAAGAAGTATGATATCAATGCGAGCGCACAATCTAGTACGAATGTTTATACGGTTGACTTATGCTCAAAAATTATTAGTGGAAAGGTGCTATTAAGATTTTGGGACACATTTCATCTTGAAATGCGTGGTTTGGCTGCAATGGGAAGAACTGCTGGATTGCCTAAAGCGATTGGCGATTGGGATTATAATTTGATTCGCACGCCGCAAACAGTTTTGACTAAAGAAGAATTGTTTTACGCTAGGCGTGATGTTGAGGTTATTCCAGCATATTTCAAGTATTTGCTTCAATCTAACGAGTGGATGAAGCAATCTGATTTGGGCTTCACCATTCTTACCAAAACGGGCATTGTCAGGCAAATGGCCAAACGGCAGATTGGTTCTCTAAGCATTGAGAAACAAGATGATAAGAAGATAACACTTGACTATGCTTTCATTCAATTGTGCAATAAGTGTTTGCCCAAATCGTTTGATGTGTATGCATTGCGTAAGGCATGCTTCTATGGTGGTTGGACTTTTACAAGCGCTAGATATGCAAGTACTGTGCAGAAAAATGTGCTATCGGCTGATGTAACTAGTATGCATCATACTTTTATTAATGGAAGGATGATACCAGATGATTTTAAATTGCGTCCTGCCGATAAGCTAACTGCATTGTGTGAGCGAATTGTTAATACATCTACTGAGCAGATATTTGAGCATTATGAGAAGCCTTTTGATTGTGCAATTCATGCGCGTATAGAATTTGAAAATGTTCGTATGCGCAAGGGTACATGCTTTGAGTATTGGGGTCTGGCATTGGAGCCATTGAGCAAGTTTCGTCCTACTATTGATGCTCCAGCGCAGTATGGATTTAATGAAGCTGCTATGGTGCAAGAGGAATATGTTCGTTCGTTGCATTGGTATAATCAGTTTGAAGATGCCGAATTTGCATTTGGAAAATTGTACAATGCTAAGAAATGCATCATGCATTTTAATGAAATAGAGCTTTGGTGTTTTGGGCAGGTATATGAATGGGATTCTATGCGTGCTGTATATGGCGAATCTTCTGGGTCGTTTGTGAAGCCGCCTGATTATGTTACTCTACAGAGCAATCTTTTGTACAAGCGTAAGGATGCAGCAAAACGCATTCATTCTACTTATCATGAGGGAGTGCCTTACACTGGCGAAATATCAAACACAATTCCTGATGGAATAGCGCAGATGTTGCGTAGTGGCGAATGTAGTGAACAATTCTTCGCTTCATATTACCAATCAACTGTAAAAGGAATGTTCAATGGCATCTATGGTACAATGGCTCAAGATATTTATAAGCCAGATTATACATGCATAGATGGTAATTTGTTGGTTGATATCAACACTCGTGTAACTGAAACCAATTGGAGTGAAAGACAGCCTAACACATGTCGCGTACTTTATACTTATGGCATGCGCATTGTTGCTGGTTCTCGCATGCACATGCTATTAGCAATGCAGCTTATATGGAATACTTTTGGAAAGAAGGTTCGTGTGCTTGGTGGAGACACCGATTCTATGAAAATGTCTCTTGATTCTGATGTTATAGATGAGGATATAGAAATGGCATTGGAGTCCATGGAAGAAATAAGCACACATGCAATTAATGTCTGCATGGAAAGAATACGTGTTAATTTTCCTGATTTGGCATCCGACCTTAAAGGTGTGGGGGGATTTGAGCTAGAGAACAAAGGGCACCATTATGAGCTGCATTATGAAGCGTGGAATAAGGCACGCATAAGCTATGATGGAAAGTTCCATATTACGTGCGCAGGTTTGCGTAGGCCAGATGGAATGTACCATATTGAGCATTTTATGCATGATTTGGAGGTTCAGGGAAATGCACCAGAAAACATCATACAGTCTTGTCTTGGATATAACATTTTCGTTTCGCACAATATTTCGCATGTTCTTGAATCGCATCATCCATCCGCGCAAGACGTCTATGACAATTACGTTACCGATTATCGTGGACAATACGCGCACGTTGTATCTCACGAATCACCCGCTCTATATGCGTCAGGCAGGTGGCTTGGAGACACGTCCAAATACACAAACGCATCGAATGTTGCATACTTGCGGGAGCATTATAATCGAAATGTGGACACACGTATGAGAGAGCTGGTAATCGACGGCAAAGCCAGAATCGAGTTGTTTTAGATGGATGCTAGATATTATGATTGGGATGCTACAATTTCATATGATGCAGATGTGACAATGGTAGTTGGAGCGCGTGGCATCGGAAAGACTTTTGGTTTGAGATTGCGCACAATTACACGTTGCATAAAGCGTGATTTGCGTTACGCTGAGATTGTACGTACAAAGACGCAACTTAGTGTAGTATCAGATGGTTATTTTTCGCGGCTATCTCGTATGCCTGAGCTCTCGAAGTATATGTTTAAAACAGATTCTCGTTATGGATATTGGGCTCTAAAGCCAGACGATGATTCAAATGAAAAAGTAGTATGGCATTTGCTGGTATATTTTATCGCAATGACTACATATCAGATTGATAAGACAAGGACGTTTGATAATGTTGACCGCTTCATTTTTGACGAGTGCATTCTCGACAGACAGGACAGGCATCATCGCTATTTGCCTAATGAGTTTGCTATATTGGCTAATATTGTTGACACCATTTCACGAGAACGAAAGGATACAGAGGGATTACGACCTCATGTTTATCTGTTGGGTAACGCTGTTGATATTACAAATCCTTATTTTGCTCGTTACGGAGTAGGTACGGACTTGCAATATGGCTATAGGTGGTATGAGGGTAAAACGTTCTTGCTTCATTTTGTTGAGTCAGATTTGTATTCTAATGAAAAAGCATCAGGCACCGTAGCTGGTAGGATGCTTGCTGGTACTGTTGAGGGTAAAGAGAATGTGCAGAATATATTTCATAATGTGTCTGATGAATTTGTATGCAAAAAGCCTAAATCGGCAAAATATCAATTTGGCATAGTTCTTGATGGAAAGAAGTTTGGAATATGGAGTGATACGCAAGCTGGGTATTATTATGTTAGCGAACGTGTGCCACGAAATTCCAATAAGCCTATTTTCGCACTTTCCTATGAAGATAACCGTGTTAATTATATTGCTGCCAATAGGCTACATAGCGTGTTGCGTAGCTTCTCAGAACTTTATTGGGCTGGCATCGTTCGCTATGATTCGATAGACGCAAAGAGGGATTTCTTTAGGGTACTTGAATTGTTGGGCATAAGGTAGTATCATGTACATAGTGGGGTGCCACGCCTGAAATGAGTAGGTGGGAGTGGGGGTCAATGCGATGATACGCACCACATCCGCCGCGCATGACCGGCGTTTCAATTGACTGCGTGGGTCACTCTGCGTTATAATTGGGTCACATGGAGGGGTCACAGCCTTTTCCATGTGGCCCGTTTTGTTATGGCAAGAAATCTGCAATAGAAGGGAAGGAACAACATTATGCCAAAGCCAGACGACAAGCAGAATGCAAGCAATGACAACACGAACAATGAGAATGCGACTATTGAGAAAACCGACGCGAGTATTGATGATAACGGCGCGTCCGAGGATACGCATTCCGATGTTCAGTATGTAACGCTTGATGCATTCAACGAAATGAGGGACACCATTTCGTCATTTCAGGAGACTATGAACACTATCATGGGTGGAATTAAGTCCATTCGTGACGCGCAAGGTGTTATGGTTCGGGCTGGAATGGTTGTGCAGGATAATGCTACTCCCGAGCCTATTGATGATTTTAAGCCACTTTCAGAACTGGATTTTACTATTAAGCGATAAGGAGAAAAGTTATGGCAGTTAACAACAGTACAATTCTTGATCGTGTTTGGCTTGAGGGTAGCAACGATTATCAGCAGCGTGTGCCGCGTGAGACTGTGAATGACATGGATGCCACAGTTTCGTATCTTTTTGCACCCGAGAATTTTGACCTTTTTAATCAGTTTGTTAATGTTCTTGTAAATCGTATTGGTGCTACGTATGTTCATCAGCAAGCGTGGCGCAATCCGCTTGCTGGCTTCAAGAAGGCAGATTTGCGTTGGGGCGATAAGCTAGAGGAAATCGCTGTCAAGTGGGTGCGCTCGCATTCTTACAGCGATATTCCAGATGTGGAGAAGCTGTTTGGTGATTATCGTCCCGAGTCTGCTGTTTGGTTTCATAAGATTAACAGGCAGGAGTACTATCCCATCACGGTAAACCGTGAGGAACTTATGATGGCCTTTGCTGGCGATGGGGAGAGCGAGGGTCTTAATAACTATATCGCGCAGATTATGGAAGTTCCCATTTCTTCAGACGAGTATGACGAGTATCGTATCATGCTTGAGCTGTTTGCTTATTACGAGCAGAAGATGGGTTTCTTTAAGCGTAATCTTACGTCGATTCCGTCTGATATTGTTGAGTCTGCCGATTCTGCAAAGACGCTTTTGAAGATGGTTAAGGCTGATGCTGGCCGTCTTGCATTTCCATCTTCGCGCTATCACGCCGATGTTCCTGAGCTGCGAGACTATCCCGTTTTTGCACGTCCCGAGGAGCTCATTTTCCTGACTACGCCAGAGGTTCGCGCTGCGATTGACGTTGACGCGCTCATGGGTGCATTCCATATGGAGAAGGGCGATATTCAGGAGCGAATCGTTCTTGTTGACGAGTTCCCGATGGCTGGTGTCGGCGCAGTTCTTACGACGCGAGACTTCTTCCAGTGTCGTGACCGTCTGCGCCAGAATACGTCTCGCTTCAATGAGCTTACGCTTTCGACCAATTTCTTCCTGCATCGTTGGGGCATGTATTCTGTTTCGCCTGTTGCGCCTGCAATCTGCTACACCACTGACGAGGGTACGGCGATTCTCACTTCTAAGCAGACTGTGACTGGCATGACCATGACTCCAACCACTCAGAATGTTTCTGCTGGCGATGATGTGCAGCTTACGTTGACGCTCACTGGCACCATCACTAATAATGACGATGATGCGTTCGAGGTTCAGCCTGACGCTGCTACGTTCCTTGCTACAGTCGCACGCACTTCTGGTGAGGGCGCTAGTGCCACCACTACTGGTGTCAAGTCCACTAAGACGCGCGTTGACCGCAATGGCGTGCTGCATATTGCCGATAATCTGCTTGCTGGTGATGTGATTACCGTTACTGCGACTTCTGCATACATCAATCCTAGTGGCGCTACCACTACCTACACGGCTACATCGACGTTCACCGTCGCGTAGTACTTCCCTTCTCATTGCGGGAACCTGCATCATATTTGGTGTGGGTTCCCGCTTTGTTTTAGATGGAGACATGAATAATGAAATTTGGGCGTTTGCATGATACTAGATTTCCAAATCTGGACAATGTTGATGTATATGCATATAAAAATGAATTTGATTATACACGCTGGGTTGCTGGCACTAAGATTAAGCTATGCAATGTTCTTTGGAATGCCGATTATTCAGACGTTGCGAGATTTACCACCAATATTGAGCGAGACAAGTGGTTTGACGAGCTAAACGATTATTACACCATTGAGCTGGATTCTGACCGCGCGTATGTGCCAGAACAGGCGATTAAAATTCCTGTTCCATATGATGTTGCAGCTCGTTTCAATTATATGGTTGTCACGATTCCAGTTCTCCCTGGGTCAAATCCGCCTATCAATTATGAGAATCAAGAGACTGGCATTAGACGGTGGTATTTCTTTGTAAATTCAATAGACTATCGTGCGGCTAATTCAACTGCATGTAGACTATCGCTTGATGTTTGGACGCAATATCAGAATGATGTTGATATCAAATATCTAATGCTAGAGCGTGGACATGCGCCTGTTGCAGCATCTGATGTAGATGAATTTTTGTCCAATCCTATTGCCAATAATAATTATATTCTTGCACCAGATATTACTCCATCTGATTCTCAAATCGTTCGTAGCGCAAATTATATTCCTTTTGGTAATGGAACAAAGTATGTTTGTTTTGCTTCAACTTGTTCAATAGACGAGTTGCGCTCTATGGGAACAGTTGTTCATAATGACCCAGAATATATGTTTGGCACCATTACTTATAGCGATATTAATACGCGTTATGGTTATCAGCTGCAAGTAAATGGATTTAAAGCTGGTAATGGTGATAATTATTCTGCATTGAAGGCACATGTACACACATTTGGAAGTACGCAGGGTTATATACCAAATGGAAGTTACATGTATGCAATTCCAGCAGCTAGCGCGCAAGCGTTTATCAGAAAGGTGATGGACGATTGCCCAGTTTTCTTTAGAACTGTCTTGGCTTGCTTTATGGTCGATGCAGATATGCTTACTTTTGGCGCTTCTGTTTCATTTCATGGATATACGCTACGCGAATGCGTTGGAGCAAATTCGACGGTTGATATAAAGCTGACAAAGGAAATGTTTGATTTCCCTGACGAGTATAAGCATCTTGCAAAACTGTATACGTTTCCATATAGCGAAATCGAAATCACAGATAATGTTGGTGAAAGTATCACAATTCGTGTTGAGAATACTGGCTCAATTATAGCGCATAAAGATGCCATGCTTGCATATCCATTCTTGGATGCTCGCATATGGTTCGACGGTATAAACGGTGTTGGTTCGCAGCAATACACGTGGGTTGACATGAACGGAAAATCCAATAAAAAGCAGATGCCAAATTCCGATTGGTCAAAGGCTTGCTTTGATTTGGACATTCCATGCTATGCAATCTACATGGATGGTGAAACAGCGTGGCAGCTTGATAATTTCAACAGTGGATTGCGTGGAAATGCTAAACGGGCATTGTCGGCATATCATGGTGCGGTGCGTAGTGCAAACACGGCGCGTGCAAACGCTGTTGACTCTAACAACACAATGTATGCGAACACTGACCGTGACGCAACTACGCTAACCACAAACACAAACAATACCGCAAATTGCAATCGTAGCAATGCCGATTTGACTATTGCCGCAAATACGACTAACACTAATAATTCAAATCATTCATCTGAAGAATGTACGACATTTTCTAATAGCGGTTTGGAGCGTAAAACCTCGAATAGCAACGCTGTGTCAATTGCTACAACTATAGTCGAAAATCAGACAACTGCCGCTGTGTCAACCACAAACGCCGCTGCAAGCGCACAAAGCGGTGTAATAGGTGGCGCAATGGCTGGCGTAGGTCTAGGTGCCACGATTGGCGCCACGATTGGCTCGGTTAGTGGCCCTGTTGGAATTGCTGGTGGCGCAGCCATTGGCGCGTTGGGCAGTATCATTAGCGGCGCTATTGGGTACGGTTGTGCGGAAACGACGGCGGGTATTGTTCTCAATGGTCAATCTACTTCTGTAAGTCTCATGAATCAGACTAACAGCGCTAATGTGGCGATTTCACAAGGCGTTGCAGATAATATCACTGAATCTCAGAATCAACTTAGAACTAAAACTAATACCACAAATAACAATGCGTTTTCTGCGCAAACAGATAATACAAATGTTACATCACGCACTAATGCTGCAAATAGTGCAGCTACAATGCGCGCCAATTCTGACGCAACGCGAGACACTGGCAATGCTAATGCTGGATATACTCGTGAAATCAGTGTCATGAATGCTAAGGAAAATCTTGAAGCAGGACACTATGCCGCACAGTACGCGTTGGATGATGCAAAAATGCGTGCGCCAATTCAAGTTGTTCCTGAAAATGGCAATTATCTTTCGCAATATGCTGGTAATAATGGCGTTCAATTTAAGATAAAGACAATGCCAAATGGTGATGTTCGACAAATTGGCGACACGTTCATGCGTTATGGATATGCATTGAATCAGATGTGGGATTTGGAGAAAAGTGGTTTGTGTCCTATGCCACATTTCTGCTATTGGAAGGCTGGAGATATTTGGGTTGATGATAGAAAAAGCTCAAACAATCTGGTGCAGGAAACCATGATTAACATATTCATGCGCGGTGTAACAGTGTGGAACAATCCAGACGAAATTGGAAAGGTGAGCATTTATGACAACAAGTGAAGAAATCGTACAAGAGACTGGTGAAGAAATTCCGACGCCTAGAAGTGTTTCTGTATTACTGCACATTCTTGAAACTGATGGTACGTATCAGGGAATGACTGATGAAGAAATACAAAGCATCGTTGACTATGAGAAGCAACTTGCTCACATGGAAGGAAGTACAGAACAGTTACATAACGAATATGCAAATCATTGCGCTTCAATGCAAGAACTTACTGCATCTTCTTTACAAGCGCAAGAAGCTATGCTACAATCCATTATAGAAAGGGCAAGCAATCCGCAATTGCAGGTGATACAATATGGCTAAGCGCGGTGGAAAGAATCGATATAAGAATCGTTACAACGACGGCCGCGCTATGTGGTGGGAGTCAGCGAGCTACAATCAGCGCGTGTACGTATATTATCGTAACGTTATCATGCAACTTGCTATGAATCGTTTTAGGTGGATAAATTTGCCTAAAACTTGTGATGCGCGTTTTCTTGAGTATACGCTAATGACTGAGGGAATGGCCACTATTGCATTTCCACCTAGTATGAAAGGCACATTCTTTTCTACGCGCGCACAATATGAATCTATTCTGGATGTATATGATAATCCTTTTCAATGGGATTCTATTGGTAACAATGGGTGGCGCTTTCATTGCACTATGTTTAATGGTGCTTTGGTTCGTGATAATTCTACTCGTTTT
>Ga0326514_10002780_pt1 | contig 11134 bp, 7 predicted proteins | sample 3_2548_0518_D_FD_203653 | JGI IMG/M metagenome (GOLD analysis project Ga0326514, IMG submission 203653) | Bovine rumen microbial communities from UC Davis, California, United States - 3_2548_0518 | ecosystem: Host-associated > Mammals > Digestive system > Stomach > Rumen | place: USA: California... | reverse complement strand
AAAGTCGACGACATAGTCGCTACGGAAGTTCTCCTTGACGGCAAGGATGGCCTTGAGGGCAATGACGAGCTGATCGCGTGCCTCTATCTTCGTGGTGGGATGCAGACAGTTGTCGCAATTGTGGCAGTTGTCTTGCTCATAGTTCTCACCAAAGTAGTGCAAAAGCATCTTTCGGCGACACACAGAGGTCTCTGCGTAGGCTGCCGTCTCTTTCAACAGCTGTCGACCGATGTCCTGTTCTGCAACGGGTTTCCCCTCCATGAACTTATCGAGTTTCTGCAAGTCCTTATAGCTGTAGAAGGCCAGACAGATGCCTTCGCCACCGTCACGACCGGCACGCCCCGTCTCCTGATAATAGCCCTCCAGCGACTTCGGAATGTCATAGTGAATCACAAAGCGCACATCGGGCTTGTCGATGCCCATGCCAAAGGCGATGGTAGCCACAATGACGTCGATCTTCTCCATGAGGAAGTCGTCCTGCGTCTGCGTGCGAGTGGCCGAGTCGAGGCCAGCATGATAGGCAGCCGCCTTGATATCGTTGGCACACAACACTTCGGCCAAGTCTTCAACCTTCTTGCGCGACAGGCAATAAATGATGCCGCTCTTGTTTTCGTGCTGCTTGATGAAACGCACGATGTCCTTGTCGATGTCCTTGGTCTTTGGCCTTACCTCATAGTAAAGATTGGGGCGGTTGAACGAGCTCTTAAACTCAACGGCATCGACGATGCCCAGGTTCTTCTTGATGTCCGTGCGCACCTTGTCGGTAGCCGTGGCTGTCAGCGCAATGACGGGAGCCTTGCCTATCTCGTTGATGATGGGCCTTATGCGCCGGTACTCCGGTCGGAAGTCATGGCCCCACTCCGAAATGCAATGAGCCTCATCGACGGCATAGAACGAAATCTTACACGACTTTAGGAACTCCACGTTATCCTCCTTCGTCAGCGATTCGGGAGCCACATAGAGCAGTTTTGTCCGTCCCTCACGAATGTCTGATTTCACTTGGTCGATGGCAGCTTTGTTGAGCGATGAATTCAGGAAGTGTGCCGTTCCTTCATGCTCGCTCAGATGTGTGATGAAGTCCACCTGGTTCTTCATCAGGGCTATCAGGGGCGAGATGACGATGGCCACCCCATCCATGAGCAGCGACGGTAGCTGATAGCATAACGACTTTCCGCCTCCCGTCGGCATCAGCACAAACGTGTCATGGCCATCAAGCACATTCTGGATGATAGCCTCCTGGTCACCCTTAAAAGTGTCGAAGCCGAAATACTTTTTCAAAGCTTCCGTAAGATTCGTTTTTTTAGTCATAGGCTATTGTAAATGCGACTTTTCGAGTTGCTGTTGTGCATACTCACGCGTCACTTCAAACTGTTTTTTCTTTGTCGAAGGAACCTCGAACATGGCGTCCATCATGATGCTCTCAACAATGGAGCGCAATCCGCGAGCTCCGAGCTTATACTCCACCGCCTTGTCGACGATCAACTCCAGTGCGTCATCGGCAAACGTCAGGGTGATGCCATCCATCTGGAACAGCTTTTCATACTGCCTCACTATCGAGTTTTTAGGCTCTACGAGGATGCGACGCAGGGCTGTCTTGTCGAGCGGCATGAGATAGGTGAGCACCGGCAGACGTCCTATGATCTCTGGAATCAGGCCGAAGGACTTCAGGTCTTGTGGCAACACATATTTCATGAGGTCGTTGGTGTCAATCTTCCGAACGTTCTGCACGGAGTTGTAGCCCACGGTGTGCGTGTTCATTCGCTGGGCAATCTTGCGCTCTATTCCGTCGAAGGCTCCACCGCATATAAACAATATGTTACGGGTGTCCACCTGTATATAGTCCTGATCGGGATGCTTGCGCCCGCCTTTGGGCGGCACGTTGACCATCGTTCCCTCAAGCAACTTCAGCAGTCCTTGTTGCACACCCTCGCCGCTCACGTCGCGTGTGATGCTGGGGTTGTCGCTCTTTCGGGCTATCTTGTCAATCTCGTCGATGAAGACGATGCCGCGCTGAGCAGCCGCCACATCGTAGTCGGCCACCTGAAGCAGACGGCTCAAGATGCTCTCTACATCCTCGCCCACATAGCCTGCCTCGGTGAACACCGTAGCATCGACTATCGTGAAAGGAACATCGAGCAACTTGGCAATCGTACGTGCCATCAACGTCTTGCCCGTACCCGTCGAACCCACCATAATGATGTTCGACTTCTCAATCTCTACGCCATTGTCGTCTGCCGGCTGTTCCAGACGCTTATAGTGATTGTAGACCGCCACGGCCAAAAAGCGCTTTGCCTCATCCTGACCTATAATATATTGGTCGAGATACTCCTTTATCTCCTTTGGCTTGGGTACCTTTTTCAGATTCAGCTTGCCCCCCGACCTGGCAGCGCCCTGCTCTTCGATGCCCGATTCCTTCACAATCTCATAAGCCTGCTTTGCACACGATTCACAGATATAACTGTTGATGCCCGAGATAAGCAGCCTTACTTCCTTATCGGATCTTCCACAAAAGCCACATTGTTTTTTCATTTCTTCTTCAGCACCTGATCAATCATTCCGTACTCCTTGGCCTCTTCTGCCGTCATCCAGTAGTTGCGGTCAGAGTCATTCCACACCTTCTCATAGTCGGTGTGCGAGTGATCTGCAATAATGGTATAGAGTTCTTTCTTCAGTTTCTGTATCTCGCGAGCCTCGATTTCAATGTCAGAGGCCTGTCCCTGCACGCCGCCAAGGGGCTGATGAATCATCACCCGGCTATGGGTCAGTGCCGAACGCTTGCCCTCTGCGCCTGCCACAAGCAGCACGGCGGCCATCGAGGCGGCCATGCCCGTACATATCGTTGCCACATCGGAGGAAACGAACTGCATGGTGTCGTAAATGCCAAGACCGGCATAGACACTACCGCCAGGCGAGTTGATATAAATGCTGATGTCCTTGCCCGGGTCGACCGAATCCAGGTAGAGCAACTGAGCCTGCAAGGTGTTTGCCGTGTAGTCGTTCACCTCAGTGCCGAGGAAAATGATACGATCCATCATCAAACGCGAGAAAACGTCCATTTGGGTTACATTCAGCTGGCGCTCTTCCAGGATATAGGGGTTCATGTATTGTGCCTGAACCTTTGCCTGCGCCTTCATCACATCGTCTAACACCAGGCCGTCCATGCCCAGATGTTGTGTTGCATATTTTCTAAAATCGTTCATAATCAATTGTTTACAATTAAGTTTAAACTACTGGAAAGCAGGAAAAACTATGCATTTCCATTTTTCTTAGATACAAAGTTAAGAAAAAAGTCGGTAATATCACAAGATTATAGCATTTTTTTTCAAAAATAAGTTGAAAAGCTGTAAAAAAATTGCTGTCCATACTACAATGTACGGACAGCAACCTTATTTTTTTGTGCTTATAACCGGCAATGGCCTAAGCCTCTCTCATCATCTTGTTGAAGTCGTCAAGCGAAGTCTCAATCGTGTTCAGCTTCACGACATTCTTCAAAGCATCGGTCAACTTGGCCTCAACAGCCCGATTGACGAACTGCTCAAAGTTCTCTTCCTTCTTCAGCTGCTCCTCGGCATAGTTATCCAGCACATCTTCAGGCACGTTGCTCATGCCATATTGTGCAAACTGCTGACGGATAGCGGCCTTGGCCACCAACTTCAGGTCGTCGTTCTCCACCTTAATATTATTGGCAGCCACCAGCTGCTCCTTAATCAGATGCCATCTCAGCTCGTTCAGACTGGCCTCGAAGTTCTTATCCACGAACTCCTCGCCCTTGTCCTTGTTGTTGTTCAGCATGACGCGCTTCAGCAATGCATTGGGGAAGCTCAGCTCGCCCACCTTCTGCTCCATGTACTTGCGAACATCCAGCATGAACTTATAGTCGGCATTGGCCTGCAACTGGGGCTTGAGCATATCGCTGATGCGCTGACGGAAATCAGCCTCGTCCTTCACGCCCTCGCCGAACACCCTCTCGAAGAGTTTCTCATCGACGGCAGCAGGCTCAAAGTGACGAATCTCCGTAATCTGGAAACTGAAGTCGCTCTCCAGGTCCTTCACCTTCTCTTTGTCCACCTTCAAGAGTGCGGCCACCTCGGCATCGTTGCCAGGATAAGCCTTTTTGGGATTGAAAGTGATGATGTCGCCGGGCTTGGCACCTTCGAACTTCTTCTTCTCATCCTCACCCTTGATGTAGCTGGGCATCACCATGCCGCCCTCGGTCTCAATACCGCCTTCGAGCGTGTTGCCGTTGGCATCCAGCTGGCGCAGGTCACCCTTCAGCGTGTCGTTGCCGCTCCACTCCTGAGCCTCGACAAACTCGCCTGCCTGCGATGCAAACATCTGCACCTGATCGTCAACCAGCTTGTCGTCGACCGTAATGTTATAGTAGTCAATCGTATCGTCGGCGGTCAGCTCAGCCTTGAACTCGGGAGCCACGGCAATGTCGAATACGAATGTCAGAGGACCGTCGCCTTCCAGATCCTGAGGCTGCTGTTTCTCCTCGTTGGGAAGGGGCTCGCCCAGCATCTGAATCTTATTCTCGCGTACATAACTATAGAGTTTCTCGCCCAGCAGACGATTCACTTCGTCCACCTTTACAGCTGTGCCATACTGTCTCTTGATCAGGCCCATAGGAACCATGCCGGGACGGAAGCCAGGCACCTGTGCCTTTTTGCGATACTCTTTCAGTTTCTTTGTTACAGCTTCTTCATAGTCAGCCTTCTCCAGTGTGATGGTCATCAAGCCATTCACCTTGTCGGCGCATTCAAATGAAATGTTCATTGTTGTTTATACCTTATATTTATTATATGTTTCTGATATGGGCTGCAAAATTACGGAATTAAGGTGTAAATGCCGCACGATTACCATTTTTTAACTATCCATCTCCTGTCGGCTGACAACTCTGTCATCATCGAGAAAGGACATAAATTATCACAATTCACGTAATTGTGGCACGAAAAAGAGTACCTTATAGTGCTTTAATGGTGAGGCCAAAGACAAAGTAGAAATGCTGGATGGCGGGATTGGCAACGAGCTGTCCGAACAGGGGCAACGCGAAGGTGTCCGTAATCTGGATGGCCTTCGTGGCACGTAGCGATAAGTTGGTGACATTGAAGCTGTTGACCTCGTAGGTGCCTGACTTCCAAGGCACCAGTCCAACCTTGGCATCCCAGTCACAAGTGGCCAAACGGAAGGGAGCAGACACCTCGAAGTAGGAACTCCAGGCACGCTTGCCGTTGTCGTTCTGATAGTCATTGCCGGCAAAGTAAGTCTGCCACGAAGCACTCACGGGGCCGAAGTCAAAACTGACGAACCCTTCGAACGAATGCCCCGTTCCGTTCTTCCTATAGTAAAAGTAGCGATTGTCGTTATCGTCGGTCCAATAGTCGACGATGCCAAAAGACAAACCGCCCGTCTCATACGATAGTGTCAGGTCAAGCTCTCGACTGTCATCTTTATGGTTCGTCAGCCCCACGCTGCCCCATGCCGATAAGCTCAACCCTTTCCATTCAACCGACAACTCTGGTTGCAATGACGTGTGTCCAAGGTCGATACCACGCCATATATAGTTGCTTACTACGTCGGCCCCGAGATGGCCATCCACTTTACTCTTTGACCATAGTCCCATTGTGCCCGTCGCGAGCATGGTGACAATCATAAATATCTTTGTTTTCATACCGATAGCATGTAAAGAAACGGAAGTTCCCCACCCCATTTATACAATCAGGGATGGGAAACTTCTGTAACTTGATTTTTCCTAAAAACCATAGTAGTTGCTCAGGAAATAGGTACGATCCCAGTCAACGATCTTTCTCTGCGACTCCTTTTCCGAATGGATATCGAACTCGTCGAAGACCATCACCTGCTTGTCCTTCAGGTCATAGAGCGGCCACTCCTTGGCCTTGCCGTCGGGAGAAGCATCTGCTGTGACCGACGGATTGCCAGTCACGGCGAACTGCACCCACATCTTGCGCATGGTCTTAGAGAAAGTCTCGTCGAACGGGCGCCCCGTGTCGCCGTCGAGCTCTGGATGCTTGAACAGTGGTGCAAGGGCCATACCATGTCCGCACTTCATCAGCGGCAAGGCTGACTCCACGGTGAAGTAGTAGGTGAAGGACTTGCCGCCGGCCTTGGTCTGCTCCTCCGACAGTCTGAGACATGGTGCGTTGAACATCAGCTGGCTGAGCAGACGGGTATGTGGCTCCCAGCTTTCTCCCTTCACATCCTTGAAGTAGCTTTCGGCCAGTGCCTTCTCCTCATCCGTCAGCAGAGTCTGTTTCTTCGCCTCGCGGTCGGTGGCCCATTCAACGAATGGCTCTGGTCCGCCCATTCCCACCAAGAAGAAGTTCATCTCGTCCTTGTTGCAGCCCTGCAGGAAGACTATATCCTTGGTCGCACCGTTGGCAATGGCCTCCCAGGGGTTCAGAGGCAGGAAGTCTCCGTCTCTTTCAGGTGCTATGCGCAAGGGGAGAATCTCCGTTGACACGCTCACGAGTGTCTCGGCATCGATCTTCTGCAGGTCGGCCACGGTCTTGCAGTCGAGCGCCTCCATCAAATCGTTCGTACACGCGATGGCATGTTCCTTTGACCTGGACAGGCCCGGGGTGCCGCTCAGGGAGATGACCTTATTGAAATACTGATGCGAGCCTTTGACCAACGACAGCGAGGTCACGCTGCCACCACCGGCAGACTCGCCCATGATGGTCACGTTGTCGGGGTCGCCGCCGAAGCCGGCGATGTTCTCATGCACCCATTTCAGTGCCATCATCTGGTCCATGAGTCCCAGGTTCTGTGCGTCAGGATAGTCCTTGCCGTCGGGCAGATGCGACAGATGCAGGAATCCGAGCACACCAAGTCTGTAAGCAACGCTGACAACAATGACCTCCGGATTCTCCTCTACGAATTTCTGAAAGTCATATAGCGGATCGACCGTTCCGCCATAGGTGTATGCACCACCGTGCACCCATACGATGACGGGCTTCTTTTCGGCTGTTGTCTCGACGGGCTTCCACACGTTCAGGTACAGGCAGTTCTCGTCCTGATAATAGAAGGACGACACTTCAATCTCCGGCTGGGGGGCTACCTTGGCATTGTAATATGCCTCATAGACACTGTCGCTGGGGGTCACGTCTACAGGTGCTTTCCAGCGTAGTTCGCCCACAGGCTGACGGCCTACATACGGGATACCCCTGAACACGATGGTGCTGTCAGCCTTTTTGCCGACAAACGTGCCGTTGATGCACTTGACTGCCAGCGACTTGTCGTAGTTTCCATCGGTAATCGTCTTATTCTCACCGTACCAAGACTTGATAATCTTTTTATATTCAGCTTCCTTGGTACTCGCTTCTTGTTCAGACTGTTTTCCACCTTTGCAGGCCGTCAAGACGAATCCGGCACCGCAAATAAGGATGGCGGCAAGCATCCATAGTTTCTTATTGTTCATTGTAACCTTATTTTATATGATTCAAGTTTTCCTATCTTTTTTCAACCACGAATTTCACGAATGAAACGAATTCCATATTACATTGAGAAGACCTTTTTCCCTTCGAAATAGGTGGCTGCGGGCTTGGCCGTATGAATATCCGTCACAGGACAAGTCAGCACATCTTTGTCGACGAGCAGGAAGTCAGCATACTTGCCTGCGCTGATGCTGCCTCGCTCATTCTCAAGGAACATCTGCTTGGCCACGTTGATGGTCAGCGCCGTGAGGGCCTGTTCGCGGGTCAGCAGTTCCTCGGTCCACCAAGGCTTCGCATTCTCAGCATGATAGACACCCGTCAGTGCAATCTCCATGATGCCGAAGGGGTCGTCGGGACTGCCGCTCAGTGCGGGGAAGTCGGAGTGTGAGGAAACGTTGATGCCGTAGTCGAAGTATGACTTCATCGGATAGCCTCTGTCCTTCATGCCTTCAGGAAGTATCTGCATCAGCTCTGCCTGCAACTCATTGGTGGCATGATGCCACAGCAGACCTTCACTGACTTGTATGTTATGGTCTGCCATGCGCTGATAATCATCTTTGCTGACGCCATACACGTGTATCAGCGTGTTGCGCATCTCGTCCTTTCCGCCATTGACGTATGCGTTTACGATGCGGGTGACGCCCTTGTTGCCCATCACATGCACGTGCATGGTGATGCCCTTCTCGTTAGCCTTGCGCGTGATGTCGGTCAACTCCTCTTCCGTCCAGTTGGGAATGCCCTGCTTACCGCCGGGATAGAGCGGATCCACGAATCCGGTGCCGCTCTCCACCGTGCCGTCCATGAAGAGCTTGAGCCAGTTTGTCCTGATGTGCGCCGATTCGTATTTCTTCGTGTCGGCAGCCTTGTCCAGGGTCTTGTCCACGTCCATCCAGCTGTCCATTTCCCATGTCGTACCCAACACGAAGTGCATGTCGCCGGCCTGATCCATCTGCTGGGCGGCCTTATAGAAATTGTCGTTGAAGAAATAGGATGAGTAGCCGTCGAGATACATCGTGTAGCCCTCTGACAGCAGCTGCTCCTGGATTTTCGACATGTTGGCTTTAGCTATATCAACAGAGAAGAGGTTTTCATTGTCCAAGAAGGAACGGACGTAAGTACCTGCCTGTTCCGACAGGAAGCCATTGGGTGTGCCGTCGGCCCCCAGTCCTATCGCGCCGCCACGTATTTCTTTTTTGAGCACCGTGCCGTCTGCCGTCATAATGCCTGCATTGACCAAGGCAATGGTGTTCACCAGCCCCTTGTGACCTTCCTCGTCGGCAAAGTAGATGGGAATGTCACTACAGATGGCATCCAGCTGCTGACGTGTAGGCAGATTCTTCGGAAACTCTATCATGTTCCAGCCCTGGCCGAATATTGACTTTGCGCCTGTATCCCTTGCCTTCTTGACCGCAGCAGGAACGATTTCCGTCAAGAATTTGTTTACGTCATCCTCCATGCTCATGACTGTACCGACCGTCTGAATGGCATAGCCCAACGAATAATGTGCATGACCATTGCCGCAGCCAGGCATCACAAGACCCTTGTCGGTATAGTCTACGACCTCGGTCTTGCCTTCTTCGACAAATGCTTCGGCTCCCTTCTTGTCGCCCACATAAATGTACTTGCCATCCTTCACGGCAAAGGCTTCTACCACTTGATTGTCTTCGGAAGTGAACACCTTGCCATAGACCACGAGGTCGGCACTGGTCTTCTCCTTGCAGCCGGCAAGCATGCCCATTCCGAAAATAGCGCTAATGACTGCGATGCATGAGAGCATCTTCACAATACTCATGCGAATTGTTTTTCTCATAACGATTCTCCTTTTTTAGTTACTTGTTGATTGTTTGTTTTCAGATTACTGTGCAAAATAAGTCTATTCTTTTTGAAATCACAATATCCGGAAAGCCCTGTCTATGCAAGTTTTTACTATTCCGAAACGATTTTTTACGATTCAGAAAAGACGAAGTAATGATTAAGGGAGAATCGCGGGGCTACTCCCCAATGTTACGCATCCACTCGGTCGCGGTCATTCCCATCGACTTTTTGAAGGCAGCACTGAAAGTAGTGTAACTACGGAATCCACTCTGGTGGGCCAGTTGCTGGGCTGTCACAGGCTGATGCGTACCTACGGCCTCGCTGTAGAGGTTGATGAAATGCTGGATGCGCAGGCCGTTGATGTAGGCATTGTAAGTGATGCCCTCGGAGGCAAAATGCCTGCTAAGATAGGAGCGATTGGTGCCAATCTGCTTGGCGAGCTGGATAATGGAAATGTCGTATTGCAAATAGAGCTGCCGTTCCTCGCAGTACTGCTTCAGCAGCATCCCGATGTTGTAGTTGACAGTGGGCGACAGACCATTATCTTCCGCAAGCTCCGTGGTGACCGTTTCGTCCTCCGCATCGTCAACGGCAATGGCCGTGTCGGTCGGCATTTGGATATTCAGGTCGCTCAACGTTTCAACCCTCCACACGAGATAGCAGATAAGGACGACGTTGGCCATCTGAAGGACGAAGTCGTAAGCCGGGCCACCAATTTCGAAGGCATAGACGGCAAATGCCAGCAGAATGACGGACAGCACCACAAAGCTCTGCCACACCTCTTTGTGCTCCAAATCGGCGTAGTTGTCGCGCAGCCAGCGTCCGTACTGCCTCATCGCACGTACCATATATATTATTATGCCAATGACCATCAACAGGAAATAGGTCAGCAACAGCGGCAGGAGGGCACCGCTACGGTTGGCTATGCACCACGCAACTCCGACAATAATCGGCATCATCATCACGACAACTGGCCACAATGGCCGCCTGCGGTCTTGCAACATAGCGAACAAAACGACTATGGCCAAGGGAAGAACCAACATGCAGTCGAGCAATCCGCCGATAAAATAGCTCAGTCTTACCTCATCGGTTGAGGTAAGGAAATACATCGGCAGGTACCACAGATGGCTCAAAGTAATGGAGGCAAAGAGGGCGGCAGTCCATCGGCGCAAGCGCACCGACGATGTGATGTCTGAGGCAAAAGCGTTATTTCGGCGGAACAACAGATAGCAGCAGGCAATCATGCCCAATACTGCCACGCCCCCGTAAAGCATATAAAATATTCCTTTCAGCACCTGTTGCTCGTCCATAATCGATGTTGTCAGTTTCTCATGCCGCTCTTGCAGGATGTGCGACAATCGGATTGATGCCACAAAGTTACAGTTTTATTCTCAAATAAACAGCATTTTATCTACATCATTCCAACAAGATTGAGAATTTTTGTATTGTGTGCGTTGCCAACAACAAAGGTACGAGCTATTTCTGAACAAGCTGAAAATATGAATTTTCTTGACAAACACCCCTCTGAGAATCGCGTGGAATTCACCAAATTGAAAGTCGCTTGCAAATATGCGAGTATTGAAAGGAGTTCCGTATACCACTGATTTACAATGTGTTACGAAATTCAGTTTCGCAAAAAGAACAGTTTTCGCCCTCAGAGGATTCTGTTTTCGAATAGTTCTGAAGGACAGTTAACGGCATTCATGCTGTGATTGATACTGAATCATGGCGGGTTTACAACCATATCAAACTGAGTTATGACTTAGAACAGAATGCAACTAATGATGAAACTCAGTTTGATATGGCTGTAAACCCACTTTGATTCAATATCAATCTCAAAACGATGGCTCTGGCATGGTGCGAAG
>Ga0326514_10002778_pt1 | contig 11138 bp, 19 predicted proteins | sample 3_2548_0518_D_FD_203653 | JGI IMG/M metagenome (GOLD analysis project Ga0326514, IMG submission 203653) | Bovine rumen microbial communities from UC Davis, California, United States - 3_2548_0518 | ecosystem: Host-associated > Mammals > Digestive system > Stomach > Rumen | place: USA... | reverse complement strand
TGTCGCAGAGTTTAATGCATTAACAGAAATGCCATCAAATCCAACACATACTGGTCTTACCGCACAAGGATGGAACTGGAGCCTTGCTGATGCAAAAGCATATGTGACTAAATATCCAGAGGGAACGCTTAACATTGGTCAGAAATATGTAACCGATGATGGAAAGACAAGGTTTTATATTCACATAGATGACGTAACCCCAGCTAATCGTAAGACGTTTTATTTAAGGTTTACGGCTACAGTAGTCGGCGGTGTAACAATTAATTGGGGTGATGGCAATAGTGAGACGAATACTGCTACAGCGGCTACTAATTATTCTCATACATATGATGCAACCGGAGACTTTATTATTACTTTGACTGTTACAAGCGGAACGATTAGTTTTGTTGGTACAAGCGGATCGTCAGGTAACTCGGTATACGGTAGTAGAGCGAATGCAAATTGCCAAAACAGAGGTCGTATAAGAAAAGTTGAAATAGGTAATAATGTAACTAGTATTGGCACTTACGCTTTCCAATATTGTTTTAGTTTAGCGTCTATAACGATCCCTGATGGTGTAACTAAAATTAGCAATTACGCTTTTAGTGGTTGTAATAGTTTAGCATCTCTAACGATTCCTGATAGTGTAACTAGTATTGGCGGTTATGCTTTTGAAAATTGTTATAGTTTAGCATCTCTAACGATTCCTGATAGTGTAACTAGTATTGGCACTTACGATTTTAATAATTGTTATAGTTTAACCTCTCTAACGATCCCTGATGGTGTAACTAAAATTAGCAATTACGCTTTCCAATATTGTTATAGTTTAGCGTCTATAACAATCCCTGATAGTGTAACTAGTATTGGCGGTTGCGCTTTCCAATATTGTTATAGTTTAGCGTCTATAACAATCCCTGATAGTGTAACTAGTATTAATAGCGCCACTTTTAGTAATTGTTATAGTCTAGCGTCTATAACGATTCCTGATAGTGTAACTAGTATTAATAGCAACACTTTTAGTAGTTGTTATAGTCTAACATCTCTAACGATTCCTGATAGTGTAACTAGTATTGGTGCTTACGTTTTCCAAAGTTGCTTTGGTATATCAGAATATCATATGCTCCCCACAACACCGCCTAAACTTTCTAGTACAAATGTGTTCTCAGGTATCCAATCAGACTGTATTATATACGTTCCCGTTGGATGTCTTGAAGCTTATAAAACAGCAACAAACTGGTCAACATATGCATCACACATGCAAGAGGAATCAGCATGATTAAAACTGAAAATTTCACAATAAATGATACAGAGTTTGTTCGTACATACTCCGATGAAAACAGGTATGTTGTTCGGGATGGAGAAGTCTTTGAAGAAGCATGTAATCCTGCAGAGTTCGAACAGCACATACAAAGTAGAGGTCTACTTACTTGATACTCCGACAGGCGCACCAATTTTTGAGTAAAGGAGAAAACATATGTATCAGTATTATATTACCGAAGTCAGAAAGACTACAACAGGCGAATTTGAACACGACAACTACTGGGTCTATGACGAGAACGAACAGACCGCAAGACTTAAGGGCGAAGGCAAGTTCCATGAGGTTCTCAGTCGTGCCGCAACATCTGCTTTTGCGGAACATGGAGCAATCCTGTTTACATCGACTTGCTATCCGATCAAACATGAGTGCTATGCGCATGGTGTTGAACCGGAAGAAGAGTAATGGCAGTAGATTCAAAGCCTCATAATGGAATAATAAAAATAATTAATCTTATTTAAGGAGATTAATATATGTTTTTAAAATATAATATTTAGATTGAAAATAAAATAATTTTTTATAGATTACAGAATCTTATTAATCAAACATATAAACTTCTTCCCAATAGAGAAGAGGGCGCCGATTGGGAAAAACCATTATAGACAATAATAGAAGAATTGGCGGGAATCCAAAGATTAATGCAGGGAAAATTTTCAGAAATTTTTTTCCCGCTGTTAAGTAAAATGGAAGGATTATATTCATTAATAAACGATGAAGATTTTCTTTGTTATAGAAGAACAATTTTTGAATGTTTAAATTTAATGAATATGTTACAAAAAGAAATATGTCATTAGAATTATTAAATAAAAGATTAAAATATCAAGGCGGCAATCAAGAGCAAAGATTTATAAATGATAAACTTCATGGATTAAAAAAAGCTTTGCTATATTCATATCAAGCCGCCACCGCTATTCTTTCTGATGGTAAATAGTTTAGATGTTTGATTAATCCTGATAAAAATAAGCCCGCATATGATAATAAAATTATTTCAATTCCATATAAAGATATTTGTTTAAATGCTCCAAGGATGGGAAGAAAAACATCTTAGGGGTAGGTAGATATTAAAATTAAACCTGGTGATGTGTTTATCTGGAAAGAAACAAACACACATTGGTTAGTATATTTAGAATATATAGAAGAAGATGCTTATTTTAGGTCTGAGATTCGAAGATGCGATCAGTAGATTAAAGTAGGGGATGAATCTTATTGGGTTTATATTCGTGGGCCAGTTGAAACTGCTATTGAGTGGTCACAAAAAGCTGGTGTTGAATGGAATAGCTTAAATTATTCATTGGTTATGTATATTACTGCGGATAAAAATACTAATGAATATTTTGAACGATTTAAGACAGTAAAGGTTTTAGACCCAAGATATGATACTGAAAAAACATGGCAAGTTGTCGGTATTGACCCATATTATGGTGACGGGATTCTTCAAGTGTTCTTAGATGAATATTTTGAAAATTCGATAGCTGATGCGGTTGCCGTTGAAAAGCTCGCTTAGACTAGTAATGAGGATCTTATAGATGAGACCGCCGCATATATAGATGGACCAAAAGAAGTTCAACAATATAGTAAAGCTTATTATGAGATTAATAATGCGGAAGGCGGACATTGGTATTTAAAATGGAAAAATGAAGAACAAGATTTAAAGAGTTCTTTAAATATTATTCCATTGAATGTTTCTATTGGTGAATTAGGTACATTCACTTTAATATATAGAATTTAGGGGCAAGAAGATATTACATTAGATGTAACAATAACTGCCCTGTGAGAGATAAAAGGAGTAGAGAAAACATATGAAAAAAGATTTAGCTTTAAGACCTGTTGATTTTACTTCTTCTTTTTTATCTTGCGAAAAGGACTTAGAAACAATTTTACGTAAACTTTTTGTTGAGAGTCAGCCTTATAGCGATGATTTAAAAAGATTGTTAGTAATTAATACTAAAGATTGTTTAGATAATAAAACTAATGAGATATATAGACAAGCAATTAAAGATATGAGTCTTGCTAAGCTTAGAGAAAAAGGTTATATTAAATTTGAACCAAAAATTAAAATGCCAGAACATGAAGAAGTAAAAAGTTATTTACTTTTTAGTTTTGATAATTTTGTAACTAACAGAAAAAATCCTCAATTTAGAGATTGTAATGTTTATATAGATGTGTTATGTCATACTGACTGTTGGGATTTGGGAGATTTTAGAGTTCGTCCTTTGAAGATTTGCGGATATATTGATGGTATTCTTAATAATGCACGACTTTCTGGAATTGGTACATTTCAATTTTTAGGTTGTAATGAATTAGTTCTTGATGAAACTTTATCTGGTTATACATTAAGTTTTGAAGCTATTCATGGAACTGATGATGTATTACCAAGTCAGCATGGATGGATGACATCGTGATAGATGAACTATTGTTATTATCTGGAAATGATTTACCTTTCCCTGAAGCTAGGCTAACAGTTCATCAGCCGCGTTTAAAATAGATTGCATATATTACAGAATAGCGTTTTTGGCATGGTTGTGAATTTTTAAATTTTAATAAAGAACTTTTACCAAATTAGGACAAAGTTGATTTATCTAATATGTCAAATTTTAATATAATAAAGACAATAATACAAGAAAGATCTTTAGAGTCTCAATAGGCTCGATTAAATGTTATGTCTGTTCTTGCATTACTATTTCCTACAAATGAGATTTTATTGGGGAAATAGGTAATATAGATAAGAGAACCGTAGACAAATGAAGTGGGTGAAATTAATTAGGATAATTTTGAAGCTTTTAAACGGATCTTAACTAGTATGTTTTGTCTTACAAATAGTGAAAATAAAGAGTATAATCCTAGCGGTTAGTTAGCTCGAAAAATTGCAGATAAAATTAAAAAAGGTCGAGAACAGAGGGCGAAGCTGGCGCCAGAAACAAAAATCGCTATATTTAGTCGTTATGTATCTATCTTGGCTGTTGGTCAAAAGAAAGATATAAATACATTAATGGACTATACTGTTTATCAATTGATGGATGAATTTAACCGTTATCAATTAAAAATAAATTATGATACTTGGGAGAGATATAGGGTGGCGGGCGCCACTGGTATGTCAGACCCCGAAGATTGGTTTAAAGACATTCATGAAGAAAATAATAAGAAATAAATGAAACAATAATATTTTGTACAAAATATAAGGAGGAAATCCAAATGAAATTTGGTGTACGTGAAATTGCTAACGTAGTATTTAAAGCAAAGAACTTACAGAAAATTGGACCTTATACATTCCAAAAAGGACAACCTGTATTCTATATGGATACTGCGAAAACTTCTACATTAGAGGGTGCGGCTACTACAGTATACGCGACTGGTGGTCGTGGTAACACTCGTTTAATTGCTTGGGAAGGTTAGAAAACTCTTACATTTACTGTTGAAGATGCTCTTCTTTCTCCTATTAGTTTCGCTATGCTTTCTGGAGCTGGATTATTAAAAGCTGCATCTGATTCTACTGATTTAATTCACTTCCATCAAACAACGACTGCTATTGCTGCTCAGACAACTTCTAGTAGTGGAACAGTTGAAATTGATTTAACTGATGCTCTTGAATCTAGTGAAAAAATTTGTCCAACAGCTCCTATTTATATAATGGCTCTTGATGAGTACGGTGATATTACTGGTAAAGTTACAACAGGATGGGCTGTTGCAGATAGTGGCAAAAAATTAACTATTACAAAAACAAGTGCAGAAGCTGCTGCTGATTTTATTGGGCCTGTAATGGTTGATTATTATATTATTAAGAACGCTAGTACTGTTTCTGAAATGCAGATTGATGCGGGTAACTTCGCTGGATATTACTATGTTGAAGCAGATACTCTATTCAGACGTCAGTCTGATGGTAAAGACTTACCTGCTAATATTACATTCCCGAATGTTAAGATTCAATCTAACTTTACATTCTCTATGGCAGCGACTGGTGATCCTAGTACATTTACATTTACTATGGACGCGTTCCCAGGATATACTTACTTTGATAGAACTAAAAAAGTTCTTTGTGCTATCCAAGTTGTTGATGACGCAACAGAAGTAACTGAAGTTGCTAAGACAATCTTCCCACATCCAACAGGATTTAATATTGATGAATCTATTGCGGATTCTGTTGATGGAACACATAGCGGACCGGGAACTGAAACAGATAATTAATTGATGATTAATTATTAATTAGAATAAATAAAAAGAATAAGGGGGTTATTATTTTATAGCCCCCTATTTTTTGTTATTGGCGGTGATAAATATGGCAAATGAAATAATAGTTACCACTGATGTAAACGGGCTTTCTTCTACCATATCTTCTCAAATTGCTCCAACAATAGAAAATACATTGAAAGATAATGCTTTAGAATATTATTCTAAAATGACAGAAGAAGAAAAAAAGAAAAAATTATAGAAATACAAATAGAGATTTGCTTATTATATGAACGCTTTAATTAATGAGGTTTCTGTAGATCTTTATTTTTAGGCATATGAATTTATCTTAGAATTTAGACAATTTATTTTAGGAACATTAGGCGCAATTAATTATTCTTTTGTTATAAAAGCCAATGAACGTGGGTCTAATGGGTCTGTATTTATGAAAACTTTAACACTTGGTCAATTAGATTTTTTAAAATTAATGAAAGACAAAAACGGAAAAGTTATAGGACTATCTGAATCAGGTGGTAATTTAAGATTTAATACTGCTTTTTTACGAAATCTAAGACAATTAATAAAAAATATTTAGCAAACAGACATGAATGTAAAAATTGATTCTGGATGCTCTTCTTTTATTCTTACAAACGAAACACTTGGAACAAGACAATCTTTTGCTAGTGGAAAATTATTTAAAGCTCGAATTGATGCTTTGCAACATCAATATAAAGTACAAACTTTTTATCAATTTGAATTAACTGTCACTAAAGATATATCAAAGAAAACAGGAGCGGCGGTTTTTAAATATGACACAATAAGAGTAAATGGAAACCCAGAATCATCTAGCGTTTTTTCTGCTATAGGTAAATATTTTTCTGATGAAATGACTGCAAAAAAAGAAATCACTAATGAAACTTTTGGAATAAGTATTGATCCTAGTTATCCTAATGCAGGTAACTTAACATAGTTATATATTGTAGCAAAAAATAGATTAAATCAAGGCAAAAATCGTTTTACTCCACGAAAAAAAGTTCCTGGAATGACTTTATTTGAATTATGGAACGAAATTAGAGCAAATACAGAACCTTTCTATTCTGGCGGAGATTATTTAATGAATCAGATAAAAAGTTTTCTTGGATCTAATCCGTCTTTAACCTCTTATGCTACAATTAGAAAAACCATAGAAAGATTCTATAATGCTTTAAATACATCTACTATTGCAGAAACTAAAGATTTATTATCTAAAGAATTATTACAAGAAAATTCTGAATCAGAATTAATAACAAAAGAATAGAGAGCTCTCAGTTAGGCTATTGCACAATCTTTTACACAATTTTTTGAAGATTTAGTAAAATAAAAATTTTTATTATAAAGAGATAAAAGGAGATAATAAAATGAAAGTATCATATGCAAATATGAAATTAAAAACAAATACATCTGTGAAAACGTTTGAATTTGGCGGGCAGAAGGTAGAAGTCCTTCAGTATCTTCCCGCACAAGATAAGTATGACCTTTTAATGATTACATTACAAAAATCATTAGAAGATAATATTTATAATGAATTTAAATTAAATTTATATTTTGAATTACATTTAGTGTATATGTACACAAATATTTCATTTACTGAAAAACAGCGGGAAGATGAATTTAAATTATATGATACATTAAAGAGTAATGGTTTTTATGAAAAGTTTTTCCAAGTAATTAATGAAGATGAATATAACGAGCTTTTTGAACAGCTTAATGCTATTAAAAATGCAAGTTTTAAAAATAAAAGAAGTGTTGCGGGATTGGTTAGCGGATTGATTGATGATTTACCAGCTAATGCGGAAGCCGCCGCTAAGATTGTTGAAAGCTTTGATCCTAATCAGTTTAAAGCAGTTGTTGATTTTGCAAGATATGCAAATGGTGGAAGAGATATTAATACTAATCAACCTGTTGATATGAAATAAAAAATAAGGGCAAATGATAAATTATCATTTGCCCTCTTTTTTATTCTTCAGTTTCAGAATCATCTTCGGGTGTTTCTGATACTGGTTTATTATGTTTTAAATATAATCTATCAATTTTACCTTGTTCAATTGTACCTATCTCGATTGATTCAAAATCAATATCCATAGTTGGTTCTTCAATATCAATTTCATTCTTCCAAGCCGCCGCCTTTAATAAGTTGAATTGTCGTTCTGCTTCTGCTCTTGTTGAGTAGGGATAATTTGCAGGTGTTTGTCGAACACCGCCTTTACTGTATTGTCTAATTACATAATAATTCATAATTTTCTCCTTTTTATCAATGTTTCCAAAATTTAACTTGTATATTACCATTGGCATCTGAGAATATATTATTAGTTCCTTTTAAAGCTTTAAGTGTTTGCGGATTTATTGAATGAATAATAGGTGTAGCAAGTTTATAAACAACTTGAGTTGGGTTTTCTTTAAACCAATTATTGATTGCATTTATTCTATCTGCCTTTGTTCCATTTGCTAACTCAGGGTAGTCTTCTGGAGTGCCTAGTATTAAACCGCCATAAAGATCGCCTACTCTTTCAAGTCTTAAAAAAGGAAAAACAGAAGATGAATCATTATAAGAAATTGTTAATTTATTACAAAAGGCTTTTCGTATGTTGCGACCTTTTGGCGAAAAATATACCCAATATGCTCGAATATAATTATTATTTGAATAATCAGAGTTAGCTTTTATATTTTCACCATCAAATACAATACTATACCATTCTTCAACAATTTCTCCTTTTATTAAATCTACATAGCCGCCATAAATAGTTTGCGGGAAAGAGATATTTATTGGAGTCTAAGATTGATATGATTCAAAATTTTTTGGTATTACATTTCCTTTTTCTATCATCATTTCCTAAACCATTTGTCCACCTAAAAAAAATTCTATTGATTTAGTATCTAAAGCTGGCTAAAAAGTTTTATAACTTCTTTCATTTTCTTCATCTGGGTTTAACCATATATATGAAGATCTTGTATCATCAATATAAGTTAAACGTATATATGGAGTGGCAGGTCCTTTTACAGAACCTGTATATATCTAATTTGCTTTTAATAAAAGATTAGCATCAGCACCTCTCATACCCGATTCAATGGGGAAAAAATTTTTACCAGTATGATAAATAGTTATTCCATCCCATCCGTGAATAGGTCTTACATTGTCAGGACTAGGGTCGCCCTCTCCTTCCTGTATCGGACTAAAATATATTTTACAGTCTTTCAATGATACATTCATATCTGTATTAAAAGTTGCTATATTATTTGATACAGTTTCTAAATGCGGGGTGTTAAGTAAAATTTTACGACGTTGCTCAAGAAGATTTACATCATCATAATAAACATTATGGCCTTTTAAAAACGTACCAGTTCCTGAGTTGGTATAAAATGTTTTTGATACTGTATCATACATACCAATTTCGTTATCTGATTTACGATAACATGGAATTAAATTTTGAATTAAATCATTTTCATATTCAACAGAATATTTATATATTTTTGTGTTAGAAGAAATTGCTAATGTAGATCCATAATTATTTAATGCAAATAAATAAGGATAATATTCAGAAGACCCCTCTGAATTAAAAGCAGCATTTAAATCAAAATTTTCACCACAGTCAACTTTATTATTATTTATTAATATCTATTTATTTACACTATCTATTTTAATTTCATTAATTGTTTCATAGTTAAAAGCATGACCGTATGTCTATTCTGGATTACTTATATTACTATGGCGACCTATTGCTACATATCTAACTTTATCTGGATTTACTCCTAAAAAAGCTTGATATTTATTTCTATAAGTTCCAGTTCTGCGCCATCCATATATAACTCTATTTATATTATTTTCTTCTATATAAAATATAATATTTATTATACATCCAATATTTAATAAAACGTTAGTATTAATCCATTGAGTACCAGTACTTTCAATATATTCAACTTCTTGATATTCTTCAGGTATTCTTACCATACCATCACCGCCCCGTATACTCCATCGACAATAGAGATTTCATAAGTATGTTCAATCTAAACTTCAAACCATTCTGGCATTTTAACAGTTGCGGGAAGCGTGATTACAGGCAGTGTAGTACCTGCGGTAAATATGATGTCACATATCCCTGATGCGGCAGGCGTAAAATCTAAAGAAGTAATTTCTCCGCATACATAGCGTGTATTAGCTAAAGCAGTAATAACTGGATCTGTTTCAGTTATTTCTATTGTTTGAACTGATGTGCCAATTTCAAGCATATTTTTAATTGCAGCTTTTGCTTCTTGGGTATATGTCCCAACAGCGTTAGATGACTGTGATTGAGTTGTATCGCCCGCCGCTTTTGCGAGTCCGTAAAAAGTAGATTCATGCTGATTTTTAGCTACTATTGGGTCTGCGGAATCGGTTCCACTTTTTATCGTGGATGTTGCCGCAGGCTTATGTGTTAATTTTCCTCCACTGATTTCATGTCCATAAAACGGATTTACTGCAACAACTCCGGCTATATCTCTTGAAGCAAGCGGTATCTCGGCAACTCCATCGCTTACAATACTTGTCCCGTTAATCTATACATCATTAACTACATCATTAGTCGATGGTACATCCAACATATTTTGAATAGCCGCTTTTGCTTCGTCAGTATATGTCCCAACTGCAAGAGTACTATCTTTTTCATCGTGGCCCGCGGCTTTAGCAAGACCGTAGAAAGTGGATTCGTGCTGACGGAATGGATCAATGGGATGATAAGTATGAGTGCCATTTTTTACTTCACTTGCTGTTGCGCCATATATACGCAACTGTCCATTGCTCATATAAGTCCCGTACTGACTTGTTGCTTTTACAACACCGCTAACATCCTAGCTTGCCTGTGGTATCTCTGCCACACCATTACTCACAACGCTTGTGCCATTAACCTGCACATCTGTTAAATAATTACTTAAATCAATAGCAACAGAACCAAAAATTTCCCAAGTATTATTTACATAAACCCATTCAGTAAACATATTATTAGAAGGTTGATATGATGCGGGGACTAGATAAATAGTTTTTTCATCTGGGTTATTGATAATAGGTATTCTAGATTCAGCTCCATATTCAGAAGATGAACAAATGTGCATTTTAATTCCGCCAGTTTCGCCAAAATCCCATTCAGTGACTTTACCATTTTCAATAGTTTTTGCGGTAAGCGCGAAACCTTGGACTGGGTTAGAATAATTTAGAGTATCCTCTTTAGAATCAATCTAATCTTTTAAGTCTGTAATATCTTGTGATGCAAGAATATCTTCAATAATCTATTCTTTATCTGCGGCAGTCCAATAATCAGTACCTTTGACTGGCGTATCACCTTTAGGACCAGTCGCTCCAGTCTAACCTTTCTATCCTCGCGGACCGACATTTCCTTGTTCACCACGAATTCCCTGTTCACCTCTATCACCCTTCTAGCCTTTTTCACCTTGAGGACCTGTCGCCCCCGTTTCACCTTGGATTCCTTGAGGCCCTTGTTCGCCAGTATCACCCTTATCACCTTTTGGGCCTTGAAGCCCTTGTTCACCAATGTCACCTTTTTCACCTTTTACTAATCCAAAAGTTAGTACAGGATTTTCAGCAGTTCCAGTTTGTGTAACATATGGGGCAGAACCTGGTTCTAAATTATTAACTGTTCCAATAGTAATATTA
>Ga0326514_10002776_pt1 | contig 11145 bp, 10 predicted proteins | sample 3_2548_0518_D_FD_203653 | JGI IMG/M metagenome (GOLD analysis project Ga0326514, IMG submission 203653) | Bovine rumen microbial communities from UC Davis, California, United States - 3_2548_0518 | ecosystem: Host-associated > Mammals > Digestive system > Stomach > Rumen | place: USA... | reverse complement strand
ATTGAAGCGCCTTATCATCCTCTGTGCAGTGCTGGTGTTATTAGTTATATTGAGCTTGATTATGATGCAACTAAAAACACTGAAGCTATGGAGAAATTAGTCGATGCTATGGCTGATAGTGGTATGACTTATTTCAGTATCAATCATCCTATTGATCATGATCCGATATGTGGTTATGTTGGTCATATACCTCTTGGCGGTGTATGTCCCAGATGTGGCAGACATGAAGGCGAAGGTGTACCTGCTGGAAAGTTATTAGAGTTACATACATACAGACCTACTCCTGAGTATGCAGTAGATAAAGATATGCTTGAAGATAACGATACAACTACTAACGATATCTGAAATTAATTTATTAAACTGAATAAGATCCGGGCAGTGAAATCATACTCACTGTCTGGATCATTTTTATAAAATTATAAAAATCAAATCAGATGAAAACATATATTATCATCGTAGATTGATTAGATGCTGGTCTACAGTAATATTAGATCAGTATAATTTTAACTAACGAACGGAGAGTTTATGAAACTTGAATGGATTGAGTGTTTTATTGGTGGCATCATTATTATGATGCTTGGTTTTACAGCGCTTGCTGAGGCTTTCCCTCAGTACACTGTTGGTTACAATCCACATAACGACGAGGTTATGTGGATTTATGATTGGGGTACTGGTCTGTACTTTCCTTCTGATTACATCGATGTCGATAAGTATCGGCACGATTGGGTTCCTGCTGATCCAGTATGCAGGCCTATTACAGAACCCACCAGAGAATTAAGTAGGTTTTGTATGGACTATAGATTAGCTAACGATGAGAGGTAATATGCAATTTTACACATTGCAAGAAATATCGGAGTTGTTACGTGTCAGTATGACAACCATCTACCGATACGTAGAATCTGGCAAGTTGGGTGCAGTTAAAATCGGTAACAGCTACAGAGTTACTGATGAAGATCTGCGTAAATTCATTGATGATTGCCGTGTTGCTACTGATGCTAAGAGAGCAGCTAAGTAACTGAAAAAAAAACGGTAATATATTACTAAAGTGACGTAGCCGATACTAGATAGGTACGTCACTTCTTTTATTTTTGCTTTCTAGTGGCAAGGAGGACAGGATGAAAATCTTTGTTCGAATTGAATTCCTCCGTTCTAAGGAGGTAAAAATCCAGTATGAGGCAAAATATGCCGAGTATTGGAGTGTTGTAAAGGAATTCGCCACTTTCCTTTACAGCAATGAAGGAAAGTGGCTCTTTGACAAAGCAAGAGAGTCATTCTCTGCTTATGTCAAGGCAAATATTTGGACTAAGCTTCCTGCTCAGTCCATTTATGACTCAATCAGTTTCATCTCTTCTGACGAAAAAGAGAGAAAGTACTGGATTGACGGAAAGAAAGTTTACCGTCATGAGGAAAACTATGACCATCAGGAGGATGCGGAAATTGTGCATATCTTCTCTGATGGATCATTTGTGATCCTCAGGGATCCGGGAAATTCGTTCTCTTCTTATGAATTCATAAGAAAGGAGGAGCGGATTGCAGTTCCCGCTAATCCAGTATATGAAAACGAAGAAGATGAATCCGCTTCTTCTTCCACTGAATCTTATGATGCCAGTGGTAATGAAGGGTTCGAATATTACTACGATATGTAAGGAGGGTATCGTAGTAGAAATAAGTAGCTGCATCGAAAGGTGCAGCTATTTTTTTTTCCTATATATTCAATTTTTTATTTTTTGTCAAAAATTTGAATTAAGTAAATAATGCTATACTACATTAAGTGTTGATGTAGATTACATGTTACTGAATGGAGTACTATCTATGACAAGAAATACATTAATCGGTGTCGGTGTTAAGTTTGATCGAGTTGCAAGGATTACTGGTTATCTGGCTAAGGTTGAAAGATTTAATAGTGCTAAGATGGCTGAGGTTCGTGACAGAGTTAAGCATACTGCTAAATAACATTTAGTTTGGCTTTTGGATTTAAGCTCTCTGATATCCGTTATCTGGATATCAGAGAGTATATCAAATATATCATGTAATAGTGGTCTTTCAGAGATCTTATATATATAAGAGGAAATAATTAATGTCTATAGATACTTTATTTTATGGATTAGAAGCATTCGACGAGGATGTCGCCGAAGATGCTTCTACTGATCCTATTCAGCAACTTGAGGAAGAGAATACTGCTAATGAAGCAGTTGCTGAAATGAATTATTATTCTAAGATTCATCAGCTTAAGATGAATATGCTGATAGATAAACTCAATGAAGCTAAGTCTTATAAGAAGCATATTGAAAAATATGGAGTAGATAGAACATTTCTCAGTCTTGTCAATAGAGATAATAGATTGAGCAATTATCTCAATATGAACTTACCTTCATGCGAATCTTTCGATACGATAGGTGATTATTCTAGCTCTCAGTTAACATTAATTTGTGCTGAAGCTTTTGATGGTATCATCAGTAAAATATTTCAAACAATATGGAAAGTTGTTTGTGCTATTTGTAAATTTATTTTTGGTCCTTTTATTGCATTATGGAAATGGATATTTAACGTATGCGATAAACCTACACCTAAGTTAATTGGAAAACCTTCTACAAACCAATATATACACTATCTAACGAAGCGTTTTGATGATAAAGGTCATGCAGCGTTGTTTTTTTATGGATGTCAACAAAGTGAAATCGCTGTTATTAAAAAGAATCTGGATGAAGAACAGCGATTACTTGATTATATCGACAAACGACTGGATGAAATGAATAAAGCTTTTACCGGTAATGATTGGCGAGATTTTCTCACAGTTGCCGGTTTGAAAACACATGCAAGAGGTGCATTGTTTCTTGATGGAGGAGAATTTAAAGAAGAAAATGTACAAGATTATCCAATTTATATATATACAGTGTATCTTACTAAAGACAATCCTACTGTGGTAAACTTTAGTAGAAGTCGCAGAACAGTAACAGAATCAGGCTATAAACCTTCTGATGACGATTTAACAAATACCGATAGCGATCTTCCATCAGCAACAGCGTTTGTTGAAACGATGGAACCGTTATCTAAAACGCTTAAAGATGGTTATAAAGCATTAAAGAAACCTATTAATGATTTAACTACTAAAGTTAAGAACACGCAAGCTGCATTGAACAAAGCAAAACAATCAAACAATTTTGATGAATTTGGACAAGAAGAGTTAGAAAAAGTCGGTAAAGAATTATCTTCAATAGAAAAATGTTTGGCAGCATTAAGTAAACAAGGAAAAGCTCATACATTTTTAATTGAGCATCTTGATAAACAAATCAATATGATGAATGAAATAGCTAAATTACCCAATAATTAAATACTATCTAGTAAGAGAGAATTTATCTCTCTTACTAGATTTATTATCTTATCTACGACCCATGGTTTCTGCAGGTACAAAATTAGCAACCATTCTTATAGGTAAGAATGTAGCTACTTCATTACTCCAGTAAGCAGGGTTGAAGAACTGATTTCTTAATTTATGCATAGCAAAATTAATATTGCGTTTTATACGTTGCCATGAACTTATACGTTCAAATAATCCAACACCCGCTAATGTTAACATGTACTGTTTAAACGCATTATCCTGTACAAACAATCCAGCGAAATAATCGTTATGTAAAGACATGTACATTATCGGGCTCATATCTTTTATATTAATGGATATATCTATGCATGTAGGAAGATTTTGATATGTCCAACCGAATTCAGAACTTCCTCTCTTGATAGATATACTTTCAATTATTCCCATAGGTACTGAAAACATGCCTTTACAATAGCATCTAAGTAAGAATGGCTGCATGTATGAATCACTACCAGCTGCTCTTGGCATAGCTGCAGCCATTAATAATGCTAATGGAACTATAATTGATTGATAAATGCTAATGTAGTCCCCATAAGGAGATCTTAACTGTAAGCTGATACTATGACTTGCACTAAAAGAAGAACCTGAATACATTTCAGGAATATCAACATATGCACCAGTTACTACTGCAGATGCCATATCAAGAAATCCATCAGACAGATCTCTTAATCCTTCAAGAATACCTTCTATAGCACCAACACCTGCATTGACAACTGAATCCAACCAACCAATATTAGATTGGAATTCATTATTACCATTCATACCAAAGTTAGATTTAGCTTCTGCTACTTCTTTAACTTTAGAGTTATATGATTCAGCAAATTGCGAAGGAGATGTGGAGTTACTAAATGATTCAGATGAATCTACATCTTTGTTAACTTTGAATCCAATAAACTGAGAAGAACCTAATGCACTTGATTTCCATGCATCATTCCAACCACCATTACCACCATTATCTGCAAATGGATTAAATGCTTGACGACCGCTGGTATCTCCAGCCGTTCCATCACCATATAAAGTAGCTTCAAATTTAGAATATTTGGATACACCTGCTGCTTTTTCATCTTCTGTTAAATCAGTTTTAAGTGTAGAAATAGCATCATTCCATTTCAGCTTACTGGTAGCATTAACCTGGTTGCCATCATCATCGATCTGGAAGAAATTGTTCATAAAATCTTCATAACGCTGAGATTCACCGGTATAGGTAGATTCGCCTTCTTCATCATATTTTCCATATGCCACTAATGCTCTTCTACGTAAAATATCCCAGATAGAAGGGCCAGTTGCCTTTAACGCATCTGGTATAAAATCTTTACCAGCAGTAAACGAATTTCTGCCACCTGCGGTTTTACCAATAGCATTTTCCCAAACATCAGCATATTTAGTATTTTTATCTTTATCCCAATGATTATAAGCTGATTCTGATGATTTGGAAGGAGGATCACCATTAGCATATAATCCGACTGCAACCAACCACTCAGCTAATATACTATCGACATATTGATAGTACAAAGGCATACAAGCACGTAATTCATAGAATCTGTTTACAGGATATGAATTTCTCATGCTTTTAGCCAGATATCCAAGAAATCTCAAAGCTATTGAAGGGATATAGACAGCTAATTTAAAAGCACTTTTAAATACTCTGCCAATAGAAAGAGATGTCTCACCAGTATTGTTTAATTCAATAAGATCTGAGTTAAATGAATTCTTATAAAAATCAGCAAGAGGTGTATAATAAGGAACACCAAATGTGAACCAGCATATCTGAGCATTTTGTTCGGTAGTTGTAGCATATACTCTGCCTAATCCGTTATATGGACCACAATCATGTGAATGTGGTTCTGTAGCTAATACCGGATAACAGATATCATCATCCTGACAAAATTGCCACGTACAGTTTATCGCATCATTACCACCAACACGTGTGTCTCTGAAATACGGATGATTAATGATTTGACTGGATTCACCGTTCAGATCAACACCAAGACTTTGAATTACTTTATCTTCTTCGCTGTTATCTAATTTTTTATTAACACGATCTGCTGATGCAACACCAAACTGATCTATTGCTCTATATGTGATAGCAGCACGCAACGAATTAAATAGGCCATACCAGGTTACCTGATATGGTACTCGTTGCCATGAGCCATCGCTATCTTTTAATACTGGTCTGACCATAACTTAACCTCTCTTTAAATACTTCACTATAATATACTTAAAGCATGTAATAGTGGTCTTTCAGAGATCTTATATATATAAGAGGAAATAATTAATGTCTATAGATACTTTATTTTACGGATTAGAAGCATTCGACGATGATATCGTCGATACTGCACCTGAGGATATTACTCAGGAGATAGAAGAAGTTAATGAGAAGCAGCAAGAAGCAACTGAGATGTATTATCAGGCTAAGATAAGTTCTGCTGCTACTCAGATCGCTCTTGAGCATTTTGATGAAGTTTATTCCTATTATAATCATATTGCTAAATATGGAGTAGACAGAACCTTTTTAGCATTAGTTAATAGAAACAATAGATTAGGTAATTATCTTAATCTTACATTACCTTCTTGCGAATCAGTTGATGCAATTGGACATCCCAATTCTCAATTATCTTTAATCTGTATGGAAGGATTCGGTGATGCTATTGCCGGTTTCTTTAAATGGATTTGGGAAAAGATTTGCGCTATAGCTAAATGGATTAAAGATAAAATAGTCGGATTCTTTGAGTGGATAGGTAGCTTTTTCAAATCTAATAGTTCATCTTCAGCACAACCTCCTGAGAAAGCATTCGAATCAGCAGTAAAAGAATCGATGCCAAAGATTAAAAAAGAAGCTGAGAAAGAACAAAAGCAAGCACCGAGTTCGTATGATTCATCAACGGATTACGAATCGTCACAACCAGGACCTGCACCTGCACCTCAGCCTCCTAGACCTACACCACAGCCAGGACCTGCACCTCAGCAACCTCCTAGACCTACACCACAGCCAGGACCTACCGGATCTGATCAACAAATACATTATACACATGATCAAATAATTTGTATGATATTTTCAGCAATTGCCGATCAAATTGGTAGTGAACGTTGGTTGCCATTCATAACAGTTAACGATCAAGCTGATGATAATTTAGATAGAATCACTGAAATATATGACGAAATTGCTGAAATCAATAAATACTATAGTGCAATGATAGCTAAAAACGGATCAATTGAGCAATTTATAAATGCTGTTATCGATGATATAGAATATAGTACTCTACCAGCCAATTCAACTCCAGAAGAACAAGCAGAACAGACCGCACGCGGCCAACGACTTAATAAAGCATACAGTGATCTTAAAATGGATTTTGAGCATCTTAATACTCTCTGTAATAATGTTGTAAAAGATGCAAGTATAGCTCAAAAAGACATGCCGAATGATTATATATTTAAAACAAAAGCATATATAAGTCCTGATGGTGAATTAGTTATCTATACGTGGAAAAACGGAAATTGGTATAAGCAATATACATTATCGTCATATTCTGATGTTAAAGCGGGTTTAAGTAAAGCATATGCTAACTATAACTCAATTTATAAAGAGGCGGCAAAAAAGCACAATTCTGCAAGCTATGATCTACACAACTTTTCAGATCAGATAACACACAATGCTTTACAAAAATTGCATGATGATCCGAAATATACATCATATTTTAAATCGAATACACCATCGATTAATCCTGATTTAAAATTTGATGCGCAACGTAGCTTTGGATATGTACGAACTGTTTTTGAAACTTATGAAAAAATAGTCAACAATATAAGTTTGCAATATGCTGGTCTTGTAAACAATCTATCAAGAATGTGTAAACCAATGACTACATACAAAAGATTCTCGGATGCTTGTAACACATATAAAAAGAATCCTATACCTGCTATTAAAGAAATTGCCAAAAAGACTGGTATGACAGTTACAGAGATTTTCGATCTGATGAAATAGTTGATTTCATTAATCATTCAATGAAAACTCCATGTAGTTAATCGGAGAATGATTGTGAAAATTTACATAACTATAATACGATTATTACTGTGGACTGCATTACAATCTGATCCAAAAATTGTAGTCGATAAACGTTTTTGGATATATCCTGAACGTACTGTAGTCCGCAGTGATTTTTTACCGTTTATTAAAGCCTGTCAAACGCTAGGTGAAGAGTTATATGATCTTATTCACAACAATTCTTCATTTATAAATGTTAAACAGAAATTATGTTTGACTAGTGGCGTTATGCATCAGGCTTTATTTCAAGCATTATTATATACTAAAGTATCTGAAATTAACAGCATCATAAGTGATACTTATGATGCTGTTGCCTATTTAAGTAATGTTCTTACAGCTGCTGATTGCACAAATACTCAAATAACTCATCGGCAATGGGTAAAGAAAATAACGGATTATTTCAATACAGTTAATGATTCTACTGTTTTAGATATCGATCCTATTGATGCAATTGATTTTATTAAGAATAATTAATTATAATCCTGCATATATTATATGCTAGAAGAAATAACACAATTTAAAGATAGTTACAGCAGCTCTCCTTCCATGTTGGATCACAATCTCCTGAATTTATATAATCATGAGTCTTTTAACATTTATCAGCAATTTTTATGCTTTTTAGTTGCTGGTAAGCTAGTTAAATCTAAAACATTTCTCTCATAGATTATATATTCAGACATATGTGTTTATCCGCTTTAATGTGTCTGAATAAAGGAGACTATCTTGTTTTATGTATCACGTGTGATTTTCTTTTAGCACAATTTAACAAGTACATAATGTATTTTAAAGATAGTTACAGCAGCTACCCTCCATATTAGCTCTACCTTCCCAAGTCTATAATCGCAAGTTCGGTTTTGAAGTATTACCGCCTCCTAGCTTTTATCTTTTTTCAATAGAGGAAATCTTCTTGCGAATTATACATTTAACCGAATCTTTCTTCAGATTTGTATAGGTTAAATACAGGAGACTATCTTGTCTTGATATATTGTGTACTTTTTAAATTGTAAAGTAAAGGCACGTAGCAGCAGCAGCTCACCTCCTTGGGCATATAGTCTCCTCTCAGAAGTCTTTGATCTATACGACGGGACCGTCATGATTAAACGACTTCTGTCTTAAATGGAGAGCCAGGTGTTTTATTAGTTCCACCGGTTGTATTTAGATTCCACCTAAATGCAACAGAATCCAAATTAATGATGTGCCTTGTTTACAATCACTTCTCTGTGTATTTTCACACAGAGAAGTTTCTTTTTCATATTTTAGGGACAAATTAACTATGACTAATATCAGCACTGTTAGCACTACTGATTATGAAGATCTGCATGAACGTCACGAATGTTTCTTCAATCTACTCAAAACATTTGATAATATTGCAAAAAATCCGAGTCATTTAATTCTTCAGAATGTTAATTCTTTGATTGAGGAATGCTTATCTATCAATGTAGGCAGCACTATTTCTCTGTTGTTTTATCTTCGTGACAGACGGGAAAGTCTTGGATGCAGAAGTGCATTTATTAGTCTGATGTCATACGTTATCAACCAGCTTGATCTTTATGGAAACATTCCTATCAAGTATTTACCAGAAGATAGATATGTTGATAACATCTGTATATGGAAAATGCTGTTTAATGAGATACCAAGATTTGGCAGATGGGATGATCTGATCAATATAGCAGCTAATCTTTATTCAGATAAAATCGTTAACGTGATTATGGTAATGATTCATAATCAGATCAGAAATGATTTAAGTAACATACAGTCAAAATACAGTATTTCATTTCTTGGTAAATGGCTTCCCAGTATCAATGCCAGCAGCAGAGATACCAGATCAAAAGCAAAATGGGTTATTACCATGTTAAATGAAATTCAGGAACATCTTGAATTATTGTATCCTGAAGAATATAAATCAGCATGTCAGGTTCTTCCTAAAAGATTTAATAATGAGAACTATCGTAAGATATGTGTTACATTGAGAAATTATCTTAATATCACAGAACACAATGTAACTACTAAAAAATACAAATCACTTGATTACAGACTGATGCCTGCTGGTGCAATAAAGAAATATGAAAAAGTGTTTACTAAGCGTGATGCACAGCGTTTTAAAATCTATAAGCGTGATACAATAAGATATCCTGACAGATTACGCAATGATATCGATGTTATTAAACGTTCTTCAATACTGAGTTTTGATGCAATAAACTGCAAGATCAAACGTAAGATCGATCATATGTGGGAAGTTAAATCAGGATTTTATCAGACTAACAGACTTGTCTGCATGTGCTGTAATAAAAATCTTTTAATTAACACATTTAATTATAGAACTATAGACATTGCCAGAACTATTATACTGCGTACTTCTGAGAATAATGCAAGTCCTTATTATAAGAATAAAGTTCTGGTTAAAACCAAAACAGGTCTTGAATTCAGAGATCTTAGTAAGTGCAAAACTGTTAAAGCTAAAATCAATACCATGGTCGGATACACAAAATTTGACATTAATGAAATTTACAAAGCACTTATTATTATAGCAGGAAATGCTAATTCTCATAATGTCAAAGCAGAAGAGATTCCAAAAGAATTTGTTATAGTTGTAGATGATGCTGTTGAGTATCTTCTGAAAAATGAAAAGATTTTTTCCAAGAAACAATATGATAATGTAGTATCAGTATTTAAAAAATATGGATACACTGTACCTAAAGTTATTATCTGGGATTTATTATCTGATGCAGTCAAACCCTGTGAATATCCTGATTTAGGTATAACTATAACAGGAGGATTCAATCTTAGAATGGCTATATCAGCATCTATAGATCCTCAGATCTCACCGTATATGAAATTGGATACTATTTTATTAGGTGACAGATATTTCTTTGTAAGAAATTTGTTTAGAGGAACAACTTATCACCATACTCTTCATTAAAACATCTAACTTATAAGAGGTTTGCCCTGACATGTATGTGTCAGGGTAACCTTTATTTGTTTACATAAGAACAAAATAATGTAGTATTTATATTATCCAAGGATGCTGACATGAATGTTAATGAAGTATGGAAACCAAGACCGCTGGTTAAAAACAGAACCAAAAGTTCTGTTGCAAATTTAATTAAGAAATATGATTATCTTGCTGAATCTGTTTTATCTCTCGATTCGTTGGTTATGAGAAGAGCTAATCTGGATGTTATTACAGCAAGTGATTATAAGAATCTGTTACTTACTGCACCTTCTGATAAATATAAGAAAGAATTAGATAAAGCAATAGCTGCTATTGAACCGTTTATCAAAGATCAGCGACCTATACTTGTATGGGGTGATTACGATGTAGATGGTATGACTGCAACTGCATCAATGGTACTTACTTTAAGTGAATTAGACAAAAACGTATCATGGTTTATTCCTAACAGAACATTAGGTTATGGATTAAATGTAGATAAGATATTGGAAGTATTTCCGGAAAAAGGATTAATTATTACTGTTGATACTGGTATAGCTGAAATAGAAGAAATCAAAAAACTTAAAGAACTAGGTTATACTGTTGTTGTAACAGATCATCATCTCCAGCAAAAAGAACTTCCTAATGCTGATGTATTACTTGATCCTAAATTATACTTAAAAGAAGATGATACCGAATACATGGTATCCGGTTGCTTTGTAGGTGCTCAGGTAGGATTAGAACTTATCAGAAAACATCTATCTGATAAATTCGATTATTATAAGAATGTATTAAGCT
>Ga0326514_10002775_pt1 | contig 11146 bp, 10 predicted proteins | sample 3_2548_0518_D_FD_203653 | JGI IMG/M metagenome (GOLD analysis project Ga0326514, IMG submission 203653) | Bovine rumen microbial communities from UC Davis, California, United States - 3_2548_0518 | ecosystem: Host-associated > Mammals > Digestive system > Stomach > Rumen | place: USA... | reverse complement strand
TTGTGGCTGAGTGTACCACGATGTCAGCACCATGCTCCAGCGGACGGATGAGGTAGGGGGTGCCAAAGGTGTTGTCAACAATGAAGGGGATGCCATGCCGATGCGCCACAGCTGCCACGCCCTCCATGTCGAGCACGTCGCTGTTGGGATTGCCAAATGTCTCGGCATATACCACCTTGGTGTTGGGCTGGATAGCTGCCTCGAGGGCTGACAGATCGTTCACGTTGACGATGGTGTTGCTTACACCCTGGGTGGCTAAGGTATGGGTAATAAGGTTGTAAGAACCACCATACAGGTTGTCGGCAGCTACGATATGGTCGCCTGCCTGCACAATATTCTGCAGGGCATAGGTGATAGCTGCGGCACCACTGGCAACTGCCAGACCCGCTACGCCACCTTCAAGGGCTGCCACGCGATCCTCGAACACGCCTTGTGTGCTATTGGTCAGTCTTCCGTAAATATTACCGGCATCGCGCAAGCCGAATCGGTCGGCAGCATGCTGAGAATTGTGGAACACATAACTGGTGGTTTGATAGATGGGTACTGCGCGAGCGTCGGTAGCGGGGTCGGCCTGTTCCTGGCCTACATGCAGTTGCAGTGTCTCGAAACGATAATTCTTACTTGTACTCATAATTTGATTCCTTTCTTTTCTATTGGTGACTATTTTGTTTTGTTTATCTGGGTGCAAAGGTACGAAGATTGGAGATTTCTTCCAAAAATCTTGTTTATTTCAGAAAATATGCCTATTTTTGCCAACGAAAAAGAATAACTTTCCATTTTGGGCTTACAAAGAGTCCTCAAACAGAATAAAATTCCATATTATGGCAGAAATCTTGGATGAAATCGATCTGCAGATACTGAAAACACTGCAGAAAAACGCGAAGTTGACCACCAAAGAGTTGGCTGAAGCCGTGCATCTCACGCCCACCCCAGTGTTTGAACGTCAAAAACGCCTCGAACGCCAGGGCTATATCAAAAAGTATGTGGCAGTGTTGGATGCAGAGAAACTGAATCAGGGTCTGCTGGTGTTCTGTAAGGTCAAGCTCCAGCAGATTAATCACGAGATGGCCGATTCGTTTACCCGTCGCATCATGCGTATCCCAGAGGTGACCGAGTGCTATAATACATCGGGTGCCTATGACTATTTATTGAAAGTACGTGCGCGCGATATGCACCAGTATCAGGAGTTTGTGCTTAACAAACTGGGTGATATCAGTAATATCAGCGCTATTGAGAGTACCTTTGTGATGAGCGAGTTAAAACAGAGCTACGGCTTGAATATATAGTCTACTGTTTGATATACTGAATCGCCATCATCGTCAGGTCGTCGCTCTGTTCTGCGTCGCCTACAAATTGGCCTACGGCCTCGTTCATCAGGGAGATGAGTTGCTTAGGCTCTGTCTGATGCTGTGCAAGGGCCTGGGTAGCCACGTTGGTGACCCGCTCCATACGGAACTGGGCGTAGTTGATGTCCATCGCCTCGGTCAGTCCGTCGGTAAACAGGAAGATGGTGGTATCCTTGTATATCTGAGCCTCTTGCAGGGTGTAGTCCCAGTCGGGCATCACTCCAACAGGGATGTTGGCATCGCAGGGGAGCTCACCCACACCGGCGCCAACCAGCAGTGGGGCATCGTGCCCGGCATTACAGTAGTGTAGCAGACCTGTAGGGAGGTCGAGCACGCCCACAAAGAGGGTCACAAACATATTGGTGTTGTTCATCTCAGCCATGGTCTGATTCATGGTCTTGACGATGCCGTCCGGTTTCGACTCATGGGCTGACACGGTGCGGAAGATACTACGGGTCACTGCCATGAAGAGAGAGGCAGGTACACCCTTGCCCGACACATCACCGATGCAGAAATAGAGTTTCTGGTTACGGAAATAAAAGTCGAACAGGTCACCACCAACTTCTTTAGCTGGTACCAGTGAGGCATAAATCTGTACGTCATTGCGGTCGGGGTAGGTGGGGAAGTCTTTAGGAAGCATCCCCTTCTGTATGCCGCTCGCAATATTGAGGTCGCGCTCTATCGATGCTTTCTGGGCGGTGGTGTCCTTCAGTTCGCTGATATATCTCACCAGTGATTGTTGCATGCCGGCAAATGAATGACTCAATTGGCCGATTTCGTCGATACGCTCGAAATTGGGTAAGGGTGCGCCGAAATCTCCAGAGGCGATGGTCTCGGCCTCTTTGGCCAAACGGTGTAACGGACTCAACTCGCGTGTGATGATACGGATAAAGAAATAGAACATCAGTATCAATCCTAGTAACACGATAGCTATCACGGCATTGTATAAACGGTGGAATCCTGCAAAGATATCGCTCTCAGGGCATACGATAGCCATGCTACAACCTGTATGGCCCAAGGGCTTGTAGAACACGTAGCAATCCATGCCGTTGATGATCATGCGTTTCGTTCCTTCTTCGCCACGCTGCATGGAATGGCCGAGGGCTGCCATAGCGGTGTCTGGCTTCTCTAACGTGCGTGTAAAAATAGTCTCGCGTGTGATCCTTGTCGTGTCTGGATGTACCAGGAACGTACCGCCCCGTCCTATCATGATACTGTATGATTTTGGATAGGGTTTGATAGAGGTGACCATCTGTGAGAGCCAGTTCAAAGAGAGACTGGTATTGATGACGCCGATGAAGTGTCCTTCTTTGTCGTTGAGTGCCTGACAGTAGCTGGTTACCATCTCGCTGGTATTGGTGAGCGCGTCGAGATCCATGTTGGGCTCAGTCCAGCAAGGACGGTTGAGTAGTTGCGGCATCAGATACCAGTCCATGAAGAAGTACTGGTAGTTATCGTTTCCCCCTTGGGTGATGCGGATGCTGTTGTCTTGCTGACGCTTGGCATAGGCCGAGTAATAGCGTCCATACTGTTTGAAATAATAGGGCTCAAAAGCAATGGAGTTGTTATAGAATTCTGGATTGTTTGCCAGCATACTACGACTGTAAACCATCATGGAGTCAGGACAGTCTGGATGGCGTTCAACCAGCCATTTCGCCATGTTGGAAGCTGCCTCCACACGGTTCATGATACTCTCAACCTGGATGGAGGTGTTATTAAGAATCTGTGTGGCGTGACTCATTGCCTCCTGTCGTACTGCCTCGCGTGCCTGGAAGAAAAAGAAACTGAGCGCAGCAATGAAGATAAAGGTTGCAAACATAACCACCCAGATGCTGACTCTGACAGAGAGTTTGCGACGTACGTATGTCAATGCCTCGTTTTTCATATTATTTACAAAGTTCTTGGTATTTAATTTTTCGACTGAGCATCATGTTCTCATACATCAGGCTGCTAGCCTGTTCAACCATGTCACGGCGCAGGCGGAACTCACGCTTTTTCGAGTCGCGGTCTAACTGCAGGCGCAGTACCTCCTTGAGCATCAGATGCTGCATCAAACGGTTGGTGGCGATATGGCTCTTGTTGACATACTCCATGACGATGTCAAGCGTTTCCGCGGGATGTGCAGCAGCCCATTCCCAACCTTTCTTGCTGGCTTGGGCAAAGCGGTGGGCGGCATCCTTATGCTTGAGGTAGTAATCGCGCTTCATGTAAACACCGTCTTCTTGCACGTTGTAGCCGTGGTCGCAGAAGCGATACACGTTCTTATCAGTCATCTCGACGCCAGCTTGCACCAGCTGATAGTATTCGTTGTAGCTCATGGCCAGAATGGCATCAAGGGCACCAGAGACAAAGAGATTGATGCCCTGGGCGAAACGGATCCATTGGTAGTTGAGATGGTCTTTGATGCTCATACACATCGCTAACTGTCCAAATCCCACACTCCAGATACCGACACGGGCACCCTTCTGAGTTAACGGGTCTTGGTTCTTCTTGGAGACAATCACCATTGCGTTGTTCATCGAGGTCTGTAGGATGTTGACGAGGGGGATGCCATCGTCAATGATCTCCAATGCCTGGCAGAGCTGTAAGGTAGTGGCCTGACAGACATCCTTACGCAGGCGTGCCATAGCAGGCTGTGTGGCAGAGGGGTGTTCTAAGCGCACTTTTACACCTGCCTCACGATAAAAGCCCTTGGCTTCTGCTACGTAATACCCTGCAAACTGCGCTTGGGCTGTCCACTGGGGCGTGAACACAATGGTATCACCTTGCGCCTTCACTGAACTGTAACAGATGACGAGAACGATAACGACGAGCCAATGTCTGATGGTATTCATATTCGTTGTCTTAAGTTAATATCTCTGATGATGTTTTAAGTTAATAGGACTAACGTCTTTCGCAAAAATATAACAATTTGGCCAAATCACAAAACTTTTTGTCATAAAAGTTGTTATTCGCATCGTTTTTGGTACTTTTCCAGGCGTTTTCTCTCTTTTTTTATCAAAAATCCGTATCTTTGTAGCCAGAACAAAAGATTTTAGACAATATGACAAACGGCATTTATACGATTCTGTTGCTCATTATGAGTAATGTGTTTATGACTTTTGCATGGTATGGGCATCTGAGACTGCAGCAGGCGGGGGTGTCGACCAATTGGCCGTTGTATCTCGTCATTGCGTTCTCCTGGGTGATAGCCTTTTTTGAATACTGCTGTCAGGTTCCTGCCAACCGTATCGGATTCGTGGATAATGGTGGTCCCTTTAATCTGGTGCAGCTCAAGGTGATTCAGGAGTGCATCTCATTGGTGGTATTTGCCGTCATTGCCAATTTCGTGTTCCAACATGAGGAACTGCATTGGAACCATGCTGCTGCTGCCCTTTGCCTGGTGGCTGCTGTGTATTTCGTATTCATGAAACCATAAGGGAATGATTGATAGAGAAACGATAGATAAGATACTTGATGCCACGAACATTGTCGATGTGGTGAGCGAGTTTGTGACGCTGAAGAAGGCGGGCGTGAATTATAAAGGATTGTGCCCCTTCCACGACGACAAGACGCCATCGTTCATGGTGTCTCCAACCAAACAGATCTGTAAGTGCTTCTCGTGTGGAGAGGGTGGTACCGCCATCAATTTCCTGATGAAACACGAACAGATAACCTATCCTGAGGCGCTGCGCTGGCTGGCAAAGAAATACAATATCGAGATACAGGAGAAGGAACTGACCGACGAAGAGAAACAGGAACAGAGCGACCGCGAGTCGATGTTTATTGTCAACGAGTGGGCTATGAACCATTTCAAGGAGATCCTGAACACCGATCCCGATGGTGTGGCCATCGGGCGACAGTATTTCCGTAGCCGAGGCATCCGCGATGACATCGTGGAGAAGTTCAACCTGGGCTTTGCGCTCCCTAAGCGTGATGCGCTCTATCTGGCTGCCAGGAAGGCGGGCTATCAGGAGGAATACCTATTGAAGACGGGACTGTGCATCAAAGGTGAGAAAGGAACTTACGACCGTTATGCGGGACGTGTGATCTTCCCTTGGTTTAACGTGAGTGGCAAGGTGGTGGCTTTTGGTGGCCGACTGCTCGATGCGCGTACCAAGGGTGTACAGCAGAAATATGTGAATTCGCCCGACTCGGAGATATACCATAAGGAGCGCGAACTCTATGGTCTGTACCAAGGTAAGAAAGCCATTGCCAAAGAGGACTGTGTGTATATGGTGGAAGGCTATACCGATGTGATAGCCATGCACCAGTGCGGACTGGAGAATGTGGTGGCCAACTCGGGAACAGCACTCTCCAAGCACCAGATCAAACTGCTACACCGCTTCACTCCCAACATCATTCTGCTCTACGATGGTGATGAGGCTGGTATCCATGCGGCCATGCGTGGTACCGACATGCTGTTGGCAGAGGGAATGAGGGTCAGGGTACTCCTATTGCCTGATGGCGATGACCCCGACTCATTCGCGCGGAAACATACGGCTGCAGAGTTCAAAGCCTATATAGAGGATCATGCAGAGGATTTCATTGCCTTCAAGACGAAGTTAACGGTAGAGAATGTGACTGATCCGGTAAAACGCTCAGAGGCTATTGGCGGCATCGTGAAGAGTATCTCGGTGGTTGACGATCCGCTGCTGCGTAATGAGTACCTGAATCAGTTGTCGCTGCGATTGAATCTGAAGGAGGAGATGCTCATCAACTCGATGAACGGCATGATCAACCAGGATCGCGAAGAGAAAGAAAAGGAGTATCATCGCGAACAGGCACAGAATGCCCAACAGCAGGAACGGGAGGCACATGGGAAACCTGTGGCTATCGGTTTGCATCCTATCAGTGATCGGATGAAACAGGTGGAGGACCTGTTGATAAAATCTGTTGTGCGCGATGGCGAAAAAGTGATTTATGAGAATGTGGAGACGGCTGATGGCGAGAAAATCAACCTGTCGGTGGCGCAGTATATCGCCTTTGACTTAGGGGAGGATGGACTCAGTTTCAGCAATCCGGTCTATAATAAGATCCTGCAAGAGGTGGTTGACCATTGTGGTGAAGAAGGGTTCAAAGCCGAGGAGTATCTGATGCGACATACAGACTATGAGATCAGTTCTGTCGCAGCTCAGATGGCCGTGGATGCCTATCATCTCAGTAAGAGTTTCCAGTTGAAAGAGCGTGAGAATGGCTTGCGCCAGCACGTAGAACATGTGGTCCTCGACTTCAGGTATTATTGCTTGAGTTCAAAGATCAAGGATCTGTTGGCAGCTATCAAGAATAGGGATGGCGACGTGATGGCGACGCTGAAGGAGTATCAGCATCTGGATCAGATCTATAAACAAGTGGCAAAGAAATTAGGACGATGAGTTGGCTGAACATCATATTCATAGTGTACCAGATCATTGCTATTATGGCGGTGGTACATGTGATTATGGATAACCGTCAACCTGCTAAGACGATGGCCTGGGCACTGGTGATCTATTTCGTGCCGGTGGTGGGCATCGTTTTCTATCTGTTCTTTGGCATCAACCATCGTAAGGAACGCTATGTGAGCGAGCGTACGATGAACCAGCTCACCAAACGGTCCATGCTTGAGTTTGCTGAGCAGCAGAATCTACGACTGCCTGAGAAACACAAGCCGCTGATCGATCTGTTTGTGAACCAGAACCTGGCACTGCCTTTCAAGGATAATCAGGTGGATATCTGTACCGATGGCTACCAGTTTATGGCCCGACTGTTAGCAGATATCGGACATGCCAAGGACCATATCCATATCGATATGTACATCTTTGATGAAGATGCCTTGGGCATGCTAGTGGCCGATGCCCTTATCGACAAGTGTCGTGAAGGGGTTGAGGTACGGCTGATCTATGATGATGTGGGATGCTGGAATGTCAGTCACCGGTTCTTTGAACGGATGCGTGAGGCCGGTATTGAGGTGCGCTCGTTCATGCCTGTCAGATTCCCGTCGTTTACCAGTAAGGTGAACTATCGTAACCACCGTAAGATCATTGTCATCGATGGGGCGGTGGGCTATATCGGCGGCATGAATATCGCGCGACGCTATGTGAAAGGGACTGGCTGTCAGCCTTGGCGCGACACCATGCTGCGCATCTCTGGTGGAGGCGTCCATGCCTTGCAACGTACGTTCCTGGTAGACTGGTATTTCGTGGATCGTACCTTGCTGTCGGACCGTAAATACTATCCGCGATCTGAGGAGGTGACAAACAACTGCCTGGCTCAGGTGGTTACCAGTGGTCCCGTCACGCCTTATCCGGAGATCATGCAGGGTTATGTGCGTGTCATCCTGGGCGCCAAGCGCTACCTGTATCTCGAAACACCTTATTTCCTGCCTAACGAGCCGGTGCTCTTTGCCTTGAAGACGGCTGCATTGGGGGGTGTCGATGTGAGGGTGATTTGTCCGCGTTGCAGCGATGCGAAGTTTGTGGAGTGGGCCAGCAGAAGCTATCTGCGGGAGATACAGGATGCAGGTGTTAAGGTGTTCCTTTACGAAGCAGGATTCCTGCACTCTAAGATGCTGGTGTGCGATGATGCCATCACAACCTGTGGTTCTACCAATTTCGATTTCCGTAGCTTCGAGAATAATTTCGAAGCCAATATCTTCTTCTTCGACGAAGGGGTGGCATTACGAATGAAAAACATCTTCCTACGCGATCAGGAACAGACGATCGCGTTCGAGAAAGCTGAAGAGAATAGTCGTGGTGGATTCTTTGTACGCCTGTGGGAAAGCGCTACAAGGATGCTGTCGCCTCTTTTCTGAATATAGAGAAGTTGACACTACCGTATGAGCGGTGTTCCACAAAGTGTGGGTCACTGGAAAAATCATGATCCTTTCCATGCTCGAACACCAGGATGCCATTATCCTTCAGTAAGCCTCGCTCAAAGATTAATCCAGGTATGGTAGGGAGCTCCTTGAGAGCGTATGGGGGGTCGGCAAAGATGAAATCGAATGATTGCTTGCACGACTTGATAAAACGGAACACATCGCCACGCAGAGGCAGGCATACGTTTGTATCGAGTTTTTTCAAACAGTCTGTTATAAATCGGTGATGATCACGGTCCATCTCTACGCTCACCACATGGTCACAGCCACGCGACACCAGCTCGAGTGAGATGCTGCCTGTGCCAGAGAAGAGGTCGAGGGCATTGATACCTTCGAAATCAATGTATCTGGTAAGCACATTAAAGATGTTTTCCTTGGCAAAGTCGGTGGTGGGACGCGCCTTGAAGGAACGTGGAATGTCGAAATGACGACCTTTGTAGATGCCTGTGATTATTCTCATCGTCCGCGAGTTATGAGGGTTACCAAATCGTATGGCATACCTTTGATCTTGGTGGCTGGTGCCTCTTGAAATTCGGCTGCGGCATTGATGACGTATGCATTCTGCAGGTAGCGCTTCAATTCCTCTAGGAGCCATTGTTGTTCAGGTATGTCACCTAAGATATGCATCTCATCGTGTTCCGGATGCAGGCGCAGCTGCTTCCATACATAGAGCAGGAAGTAGAGTGCATCGTGAGCATTGGCTGTATCGAAACTGTTGCAGAACTTGAAACGGTTCTGCTGGAAGCTGAATACCGCTAACTGCTTGCCGTGGAAATAACCATAGAGCTTGTTGCGGTGCCCGGTGAAGCTACGCAGGTGCAGTTGACGCCATACGGGAGTCAGTGCATGAATGAAACTCACACCACCTTCAAAACGGTCGCGAATAACGGTGTCGAGATTCTTGTTGATGGCGAAGAGACATACAGCCTTCAGATCGGGGAGCACGTTATATAGGATCACACGCTTTTCCTGACCAGCGGGATAGGAATAGGAGAACAGAATCTCCATGTCGGCCTCGTCAAACTGTTCTACAGGCACAAGTAATGAAGGGGTGTCAATCAGGATCTGTGCCTTGTCGACAGTCTCGCTCAGGAAATCAGGGGTTTTGAAGGCCTCACGTAGATTGGCTGACATGGAGATGCCGCCACGAACCACGTAGGGACGATACACCAGAGGCTGCTCGCTGCTGGTGGCATCGAGGGTGGTGAATGAGAGCGTGTTACGCCCTATGCGTATGATCGTCTTCCTTACATCCATCTACTTCACGTTCATCACACTGGCTATACACAGTGCCAGCAGGCATACTGCTATCATAGCCAGAACGATATTCACTAATTTGTTGTTGATATGCATATCTGGGTGCAAAGTTAATAAAAATCCGTGTAATCTGTATATTTCGTGCCAAAAAAATTGTACCTTTGCGCTTGAAATGATTAGCGACGAGTTTAAATTCCGTATCAGGGAGGCTTTAGGAATGATGCCTACCACCGAGCAAGCGCATGCCATCGACATGTTCTCGCTTTTTATGGCCGACCGCGACGACCATGTGGTGATGGTTCTGCGTGGTTCTGCGGGTACGGGTAAGACCACCTTGGCTGGTGCTTTTGTCCGTGCAATGACCACGTTGAAACAGAAGATGATATTGCTGGCACCTACGGGACGTGCGGCAAAGGTGTTCTCGTTGAATGCAGGCCATGCTGCTTACACCATCCATCGTCGTATCTACCGTCAGAAAACGGCAGGCGACCTCTCATCTTTCAATCTTAATGCCAATATGTATCGTGATACCTTGTTCGTTGTCGATGAGGCTTCGATGATCGCCAACCAGGGATATGGCGACTCGGCTTTTGGGAGCGGGTGCCTGTTGGATGATCTGATGCAATTTGTCTATAGTGGTCAGAACTGTCGTATGGTGCTGGTAGGTGATAAGGCCCAGCTGCCTCCTGTAGGTGAGGATGAGAGTCCTGCGCTGATGGGCGATGTGTTGCGTGCCTATGGTATGAAGGTGTATGAGTGCGATCTGAATCAGGTGCTTCGTCAGAGTGAGGATTCTGGTATCTTATGGAATGCCACGATGATCCGTTCGCTGATGGATGAGATGGTACTGCCGAAGGTCAGGTTGCATGGCTTTACGGATATCGTGAATGTGCCCGGCTCAGAACTCATCGAGTCGCTGGCGTCGAGTTACAGTCGGGTGGGGATGGATGAGACGATGGTCATCACACGCAGCAATAAACGGGCAAACATATACAATCAGGGTATCCGTAACATGGTACTCGAACGGGAGTATGAGCTCTGTCGTGGCGATCAGCTGATGATCGTGAAGAATAATTATTTCTGGACGGAGAATGCGAAGGAGATCCCTTTCCTGGCTAATGGTGATATTGCTGTTGTGCAACGTGTACGGAATGTGCATGAACTCTATGGTTTCCGTTTTGCGGAAGTCACTATGGTGCTGCCCGACTATGACGACTTTGAACTGACAGCCATGGTTGTCCTTAACTCGCTCACCACAGAGGCCCCTTCGCTCTCGCGCGACCAGCAGGAACAGCTCTACCATGCTGTACTGGAGGACTATGCCGATATTCCGCAGAAGACCGAACGTCTAAAAAAACTAAAAGGCGATAGATACTATAATGCCTTACAGGTGAAATATGCTTATGCCGTTACCTGTCATAAGGCGCAGGGTGGTCAGTGGGCGCATGTCTATCTGGATCAGGGCTTCATGACCGATGATATGCTTACACCCGACTATATCCATTGGCTCTATACCGCTTTTACCCGTGCTACAGAGAAACTGCACTTGGTAAACTGGCCTACTACGCAGATGGATGGAGCTGACTGTTGAGTGGCTACTCAATCAGCGAAGGAACAGATGGTATAGGTGAACCGTTGTTGCTCAATGGTGGTATAGCGATAGGTGGTGGTGTCGATCAGCGATTTGATGTCGTGTGTGATGCCGGTGCCT
>Ga0326514_10002771_pt1 | contig 11151 bp, 11 predicted proteins | sample 3_2548_0518_D_FD_203653 | JGI IMG/M metagenome (GOLD analysis project Ga0326514, IMG submission 203653) | Bovine rumen microbial communities from UC Davis, California, United States - 3_2548_0518 | ecosystem: Host-associated > Mammals > Digestive system > Stomach > Rumen | place: USA... | reverse complement strand
ATAGTAATTGGTGCAACTTTAGGATTTTTAATGTTTAATCTACACCCAGCAAAAGTATTTATGGGAGACACAGGTTCTTTATTACTTCGGAGGAGTAATTTCAGCAATGGCATTATATTTAAAAATGCCTATATTACTTTTAGTAATAGCTTTAATACCAGTATTAGAAACTCTATCAGTAATTATTCAAGTAGCATATTTTAAAAAGACTGGTAATAGAATATTTAAAATGGCACCATTACATCACCATTTTGAATTATCAGGATGGAAGGAAAATAAAGTAGTAATAGTATTTGGTGCAATTACTTTAGTGTTATGCATTGTGGGAGTTTACATTATATAACAAAAAATATAAATAATTAAGATTTTTCAAAAATCTCGTTTGAGCTAATTTACGTAGAAATTCTAATAAAATTTTATGGCACCCTTCCATCAGAGATGAACTCTTTCCATAAAATTTTATAAGAATTTCTAGCTTAATTACTCTGCAATTCGATTTTTTCAAAATCCCAATTATTTATTATACTAGAATTTTAAATGATAAAGGAAGGATGAAAATAAATGGCAAAAAAGAAAAAAGAAAAAAGTTTTTCGAGTTTTGTAAATAATCCAATTGATTTTACACTTCTGATAACAATATTTTTGTTATTATCAATAGGATTAGTAATGGTTTTATCAGCCAGTTCGCCTTCAGCACTTGCACAAAGTGGAAATAGTTATGCATTTTTTTCTAAGCAATTAATTTTTGCTGTATTAGGAATTGTTGCTATGCTATTTATTTCCAAAATAGATTATAGATTTTATCAAAAATTTTATAAACATGCATGGTGGATTTCATTAGCATTGCTATTACTAGTTTTAGTAGCTGGAAAAACAGTTAATAATGCTAAAAGGTGGATTTATATAACTGAAACATTATCATTTCAACCTTCCGAAGTTGTTAAGATATTAATGATAGTTTTCTATGCAGGATTTTTATCTAAAAATAGAGATGAATTAGGTAGTTTTACAAAAGGATGGATAAAAAATCTAATTCCTTTAGGCATTATTATTGCATTTTTGGTAGTTGAACCGCATTTAAGTGCATCTATAGTTATAATAGGAGTTACGGTTGTAATGATGGTAATAGCAGGATGTAAGCTATGGCAAATTCTAGTACCTCGGAGCAGTTGCTGTTCCATTTGTAGGAATTGCAATAGCGAATATTCCAAGATTTGCGCATGCAACAAAGAGAATAACAACCTTCTTAGACCCATGGAAAGATGCAACAGGTGACGGCTGGCAGGTTATTCAAAGTTTATATGCTATAGGTTCAGGAGGATTGTTTGGTGCAGGTCTAGGAGAAAGTAAACAAAAATTTTTATACATACCAGAACCACATAATGACTTTATTTTTTCTATATTAGGAGAAGAAGTTGGTTTTATTGGTTGTACAATTGTGTTAATTTTATTTGCTATTTTTATATGGAGAGGTGTTTTAATTGCTATGAAAGCACCAGATATGTTTGGAAGTTTAATAGCAATTGGAATAACAGCTTTAGTTGCAATTCAGGTTATAATAAATGTAGCAGTTGTAACATCTTCTATGCCAGCAACTGGTATGCCACTACCATTCTTTAGTTATGGAGGAACGGCATTATTTATATTACTATGTGAAATGGGAATATTACTTAATATTTCAAGAGCGAGTGCAAAGTCATAGATTATTGTAGAAAGAGAGAAATAATATGAGAGTTATTATTGCAGCAGCAGGAACAGCAGGGCATATTAACCCAGCTTTAGCAATTGCTAACAAAATAAAAAGAGAAGAAAAAGACTCTAAAATAATGTTCATTGGAACAACTCGTGGGTTAGAAAATGATTTAGTTCCAAGAGCAGGATATGAATTAAAAACAATAGATGCTTATGGATTAAGTAAAAAAATATCTATAGACAATTTCATAAAAATGTACAAAACTTTTAAAGGATATGGGCAAGCAAAAAAAATAATTAAGGAATTTAATCCTGATATTGTAATAGGCACAGGCGGGTATATTTGCGGAGCAACGATATCTTCAGCTCATTCTTTAAAAATACCAACACTGTTACATGAAAGTAATAGTTTTCCAGGTAGAGCAATAAAAATGTTAGCACCAAAAACAGATACAATATTAGTATCTTTTGAAGATGCAATATCTAGAATTAAAAATTCAAAAAATGTTGTATTTACAGGAACACCTGTAAAAATAAAAAGGAAAGAATATACTAGTAATGAAAAAGAAAAAATAATTAAAGATGTAGGATTAAGAACAGGGCAACCAATAGTTTTAGTATTTGGTGGAAGCCAAGGGGCTAAAAGAATAAATGATACTTTATTAGAAATTATCAAATCAAAGTTAAACAATAATTATCAAATTATTTGGGCTACAGGTCCAAAACAATATGATGTTATTAAAGATCAATTAGAAAATGATAAAATAAATATTAATAATGTTAAAAACATAAAAATAATGCCATACATATACAATATGGAAGAATTAATGAATGTAGTAGATATTATTGTTGCAAGAAGTGGAGCGATGACAATAACAGAAATATCAAATTTAGGGAAAGCATCTATACTTGTACCATTACCAAATGTTAGTCATAATCATCAACTTTATAATGCAAAGGCACTAGAAAAAGTAGGTGCAGCAAAAATAATTTTAGACGATGAAATTACAGGAAAAAAATTAAATAATCTGATAGAACAAATAATATCTAATAAAAATAATTTAAAAGCAATGGAACAAAATGCTTTGAAAATGGCAACTACAGATGCAGAAGAAAGGATTTACAAGGAAATAAAAAAATTAATCTTTGAAAAATAATTGATTACAATTCTTTTTCAAATTATTATAAATAACGAGAAAGGAATTATTCTAAAAATGTTAAAAAACAGACAATCTAAAATAATACTTATTTTTTTTATAATAGGAATACTTGTAATTGGTGGATTTGGTTGGTACTTTATTAATTCTTTAAATACAATAAATAATCAAATTACATCAAATCAGGTATCACAAATAGGACAAGTGACAAATCAAATTAATCAATTAACAAGTGAAACAAAAATAATGTTAATTGTATCTTGCGTAGTTTTTTTAATAATAGGTATAGCGATATCAATTTATTTATCAAAATTTGTAATTTATCCAATCAATAAATTAATAAAGGCATCAAATAAAATATCAGAAGAGGATATAAAGAATGGAAAAAGGTCAAAAAAAGATACTCTAGGACTTATGACAACAGAATTAAAAGATAAATTAAGCGAAGTATCTACACAAAAAAATCAAATTGAAACAATTCTTTTGCATATGACTGATGGAATTATAGCTTTTAATAGACAAGGTGAAATAATATTAATAAATCCTGCAGCAAAGAAATTATTAAGTATAGGACCAGAAGATAATAATTTTGAGGATATTTTTAAGAAATTCAATCTAAATATCAATATGGAAAAAATTATTTATCTAGAAAATTGGACTTCAACAGAACAAAGAATACCGGTAGAAGATAAATATGCAAAAGTAATTTTTGCACCTTTTAAAAATGAAAATGAAAGACCGGATGGTGTAATTGCTGTAATACAGGATATAACAGAACATGTAAAATTAGATAATATGCAAAAAGAGCTAGTTGCAGATGTATCACATGAATTAAAAACACCAATAACATCAATTATGGGATATGCAGATACATTATTAGAAGGAGAGTATGATAAAGAAACTCAGGACAAGTTTTTAAATGTAATTGCAACAGAAGCTAGAAGAATGGCAAAACTTGTTACCGATTTATTAACACTTTCTAGATATGATAATAATAAAAAAATAACACAAAAAGAATCTTTTGATTTAGGTGATTTAGTAAAGAAATGTCAAGATAAATTAGCAATAGAAGCAAAAAAGAAAAACCATTCTGTAAATTGTTTCGTTACTGCAGATGTACCACCAGTTTATGCTGATAAATATGATATTGAAAGAGTAGTTTTAAATATTTTATCAAATAGTATAAAATATACAAAAGAAGGTGGAGAAATAAAAATATATGTGGGATTTGTATATAATGATGCATATATTAAAGTATTTGATAATGGTATCGGAATTCCAGAAGAAGATTTATCTCGTATATTTGAAAGATTTTACCGTGTAGATAAAGCTAGAACAAGAGAAATGGGAGGAACAGGACTTGGTCTTTCGATTGCAAAAGAGATACTTGATAAAAACGGTGGAAGTATTGATATCAAAAGTGTTGTGGGGCAAGGAACTGAAGTTGTAATAAAAATTCCTACAAAACAAGAAAAATAAAAAATATTGATAAATTAAATAATTTAATGTATAATATAAAAGCAATAATCAAAAGAGAAAGGAAGAGATGACTTTGAATTCAACAATGAAAGAAGTTTTAGAATGGGGATATTGTATAATAATTGCATTATTACTTGCAATGATTTTTAGATATTTTATAGGAACACCAACAATAGTAAAACAGGTTTCTATGTATCCAACACTTGTACAAGATCAAAGATTATGGTTAAATAGATGGGGAAGAACTACAAAAACATTGCCTAAAAGAGGAGAGATTATTACATTTGAAGAACCAGCGCAAATATCGTATTCAAGCTCAGATATAGATAAAAATAATCCAATTGCTAAATATAATGAAAAAAATGGATTTCAATGGTTTGTTAATAATTTCTTAGAAATAGGTAAAAAAAGTTATATAAAAAGAGTTATTGCAACTCCAGGAGAACATGTTCAAATAAAAGATGGAAAAGTTTTTATAAATGAAAAGGAACTTGAAGAAAAATATTTACAACCAGGAGTTGTAACAGATGTAGTAGGAACAGGATTTGATGATTTTATAGTTCCAGAAAATTGTATATTTGCAATGGGAGACAATAGAAACCATAGTACAGACTGCAGATCATTTGGATGTATTCCATTAGATAAAATAGAAAGCACAGTAGCAATGAGAATATGGCCACTAGATAAATGGGGAAAGGTTGAATAATAAGGTTTTAATATGTTTGATAATATTATTGGAAATGAAGCAATAAAAAACACATTAGAAAAATCAATAAAAACGAATCAAATAACCCATAGTTATTTAATGATTGGAATACAGGGAATAGGAAAAAAGCTTCTAGCAAAAGAATATGCAAAAGTGATTTTAGGTAATAATGATATTATAAATAATCCTGATTTTTTATGTATTGAACCTGATGGTAATAGTATAAAAATAGAACAAATAAGAAAATTACAAAAAGAAATTCAGGAAAAACCAATCATTTCAAATAAAAAAGTATATATAATAGATGATGCTGATTTAATGACAAAAGAGGCACAAAATTGTTTATTAAAAACATTAGAAGAACCACCAGAATTTGCAGTTATAATATTAATAGGTTCAAATGAAAATGCTTTTTTACCAACAATAAAGTCTAGATGTATGATATTACATTTCAATATATTATCAGATTCAGAAATTAAAACATATTTACAGGAACAATATAATGAATTAAATGTAACGCAAAGCATGCTAGATATAGCTGGAGGAAGTATTGGAAGGGCAATTAACTTAAAAGATAAACAAGAGCTGTATTTAAAAGTTGAAGAAATAATAAAGAATTTAGATAAAAAAGATTTAATAGATATAGTTCAAACATCAGAAATATTATACAAATCTAAAGATGATGTAAACGATATATTAGATTATATAAATATTATTTTACTAAAGAAGGCAAAAGAAAATTATTTATACACAAATTGCATAAAAATAGTGGAAAACACTAAAAAAAGATTAGCTCAAAATTCTAATTATGATATGAGTATAGATGATATGCTATTTAAAATGTGGGAGGAAATAAATTGAAAAATATAGTAGGAGTTAGATTTAAAAAATTAGGTAAAATATATTTTTTTAATCCAAAAAACTTAAGAGTTAGAAAAGGTGATAAAGTAATTGTTGAAACTGCTCAAGGAGAAGAATATGGAGAAGTAATGATTCCTAATAGAAGAGTAGAAGATGATAAAATAGTTGCACCTTTAAAAAGAGTAATTAGAATTGCTAATTATAAAGATCATAAACATTTTGAAGATTGTAAAAGAAAAGAAAAAGAAGCATTTAATGTTTGTTTAAAAAAGATAAAAGAACATAAATTAGATATGACATTAACAGATGTTGAATATAAATTTGACGATAGCAAATTGCTATTTTATTTTACTGCTGATGGAAGAATTGATTTTAGAGATTTAGTAAAAGATTTAGCAGCGATATATAAAACTAGAATTGAATTAAGGCAAATAGGTGTAAGAGATGAAGTAAAAAGAATCGGTGGAAATGGAGTATGTGGAAGAGAATTATGTTGCTGTAGTTTCTTAAGTGACTTTGATGCAGTATCTATCAAAATGGCAAAAGAACAAAATTTATCTCTTAATCCATCTAAGATATCAGGTAATTGCGGAAGACTTATGTGTTGTTTAAAATATGAAAATGATGTTTATGAGGAAAAATTAAAAAGATTACCTAATATAGGAGCAATAGTAAAAACAGAAGATGGACAAGGAGAAGTTGATAATATTGAAACTTTAAAAGAAGTAGTTAGAGTAAAAATTAAAGATGGAGATGGATATTTATTCAAAAAATATAATGCAAAGGATATTAAAGTAATAAAAGATGCTGATGTAGAAAAAGTTGATGAAGAAGAAATCAAAAATAAGAAAGAATTAGATGAATTAGAAAAATTAGAAAAAATGGATATAGCAGAAAAAAATAAATAGTAAAAGATTTGTAGGAGGTGAATAAAATGGCATATAAAATAACAGATGCATGTATTTCTTGTGGAGCATGTGCAGCAGAATGTCCAGTAGGATGCATATCACAAGGTGATACTAAGTTTGAAATTGAACAATCAGCTTGTATATCATGTGGTACTTGTAGTGGAGTTTGTCCAGTAGCAGCACCAGTAGAAGAATAAGTAAGTGGAACAAGGGGGACAGTCACCTTTTGTTCCATTTTTGTCGAAATTTGTCAATAGTGAATAAAAACACATTAGAGTAATAATACTATTTATTTGGGAGAGCAAAATGGATAATTTTGAGAATGATGTAGAAAATAAAAATAATCTAAAGCAAGAGGGACTTGAAATAGAAGAAACAGTTAGCCAAAAAGAAAATGAAGAAAATGTAAAACCTGAAAACAAGAAAATGACAATATTAAATTTTATTTTAATAATTGTAATTTTTGTAGGTTTATTAATATATATGATAAATGTTGATGGAATTGACAATATAATCACTGTTTTAAAAACAGTAGATTATAGATGGGTAGTAGTAGGATTGGGGTGTTTATTAATACATTGGATCTGTGAGGTGATTACACTACATATACCGATTAAAAAGATGTATCCAAATCATTGCATTAAAAACTCAATAAAAGTATCAATGATAGGTCTATTGTTTAATAATATAACACCTTTTTCATCCGGGGGTCAGCCAATGCAAGCATATGAACTTACTAAAACTGGGAAAAGAGTAAGTGATTCATTGAGCGCTATGGCCATGAAATTTATTATAACTCAAACTGCATTAGTTATTACAACATTAATAGTAGTTATAATAGAATTTAATTTCTTTAAAACATTAATGCAAGATTACATTTGGGTTGCAATAGTAGGATTTGCAGTAAATATAGTTGCAATTATATTAGTTATACTTGCAGGAATCAATAAAAGATTTATAACGGTATTTACAAATCCAATTGTTAAATTTCTAGGAAAAATTCATATATTAAAACATCCTGAAAAAACACTAGAAAAACTAGATAAAAGTATAGACAATTTTAGTAAGCAATTTAGGTTTATGAAATCTGAAAAGAAAATGGTTTTAGAAATGTTTTTAACAGCAGTTATCCAGAGCTTAGCATATTATTCTATAACTTATATGGTATATAGGGCATTTGGAAATTATGGAATAACATTTTGGCAGATTATACCAACACAAGCATTTTTACTATTGATAATGACATTTATTCCTACACCGGGCTCTGGATTAGCAGCTGAAGGGGGATTTTACTTATTATTTAATTCTATCTTTAAAGAAGGTACAATTAATATGTCAATTCTATTTTGGAGAATTTATACATTTTACTTACCAATATTAGCTGGGTTACTGTTTTTAATACCAACCAAACAAAAGAACAAAGAATAAATATTTATTTAAAAAGTATATGTTTTATAGAAATATAGAATATATACTTTTTATTTATCACATTTCGACATATTTAGACATATTATAATAAGAGCCTAAATATAGAGGTGGGATAAATGTACAAAATAAAAAAAGGTGATATAGTAGGTAGAAAATCATATGGAAAAGATATAATATTTACAGTAAGTAAAATAATATATGTAAATAATAAAGAATTAGCAATTCTAAATGGCTTGATAGAAAGAATTAAAGCTGATAGTGAGATTTCAGATTTAGAATTAATAGAAAAACAAAAAGTTAAAGAAATTTTAAATATTCTGAATGATAAAATTGACAAAAGAATTATTAAAACTAAAGAAGAAATAGATAATTCGAATAATAAAGTAGGGATATTTACAAGAAATATTATAACAAAAGAAAAAATAGTATCTGGTAAAATTCTTCACCTAGATGGAGATAGAAAGTATAGTGAAAAATCGTACAGATACTATAAAAAAGTTGGATTAAATGCTATTGTAAAAAATATAGATGAATATAGACAACCTCAAGTGGTATATAGATTACTTGAATATTATAATCCAGATATTTTAGTAATAACAGGACATGATGGTATGATAAAAAAAGGTACTAAATATAATGATATATATAACTATAAAAATTCTAAATATTTTATACAAACAGTTCAAGAGGCAAGAAGGTTTGAAAAAGATTATAATAAAAATTTAGTAATATTTGCAGGAGCATGTCAAAGTTATTATGAAGCAATTATTTCGGCTGGAGCAAATTTTGCTTCATCACCTGCAAGGATATTAATAGATTTTTTAGACCCATTATTAGTTGCTCAGAAAATTGCTCTTACAGAAAAATATAAATTTATTACTATAGATGATATTGCATATGAATTAAGAGATGGAAAAGAGGGAATTAGTGGTATTGGAGCTAATGGAAAACTAACAAAGAAACACTTGTAATATTTTTGTAATATAATTGTAATATACTTGTAAAACAACAAAAAGAAATAAATAAAACCCGTATGAATACAGAGATACAAAAGAAATATGCGAACAAACATTTTTTGACAATTTTTACTAAAAATGCTATAATCAACTCATCTTAAGGGAGTAGGTGATGAGATGATTTGTAGAACAGATATAGCAAATCTTAAAACTGACATCTTAGAGAAAGTGGGTCAAAAGATAATAGTAAAAGGTTCACTTCGGAAGAAGTAAAGCTTTTGAAAAGGAAGCTACAATAGAAAAAGCATATCCAAATATTTTTGTAGTAAAATATGAGGAGAATAATAGAAATGTAACATATAGTTATACAGATATTTTAACAAGAACAGTTGAAGTTGAAGTGTTTGATGGAGATTCATATTCACCATTAATTCCACCAACAGCAGATTTTAATTCAAGAAAAATATCATTATAAAAAGGAAGAAAGGACTACGAGAGTCCTTTTTTCCTTTCATTTTTTTCTTTTCTCTTTTTTTTGTGCTTTGAGATAATCAAGGCACAAAAAATACTGGAGATAAGAAAGATAATCACACAACATAGTGCGATTAATACTATGATATTCAAAATGTCACCTCCATTGTAGTGTATATTAATTATAGCATTTTTTTTCTTTAAAATCAATGTAATAATAAGTACAAACACCTCATATAAATATATAAAGAATAATAAAGGAGGTTAAAGTAATGGTTTTAGATACTATAAAAGAAAAAATATGTGTAAATAAAATAGTTGCAACAAAAAAAGAAGTTATATTTGTAGAAGGTGATATGATAGTTCCAGATTCAAAACCTGATATTTTAAATACAATTTGTACAAGTGGAGTTGTATGCATTTATAAAAAAGAAATAATAGAAGGAAGAGTAAAATTAGAAGGAAGTATAAATACTTACATAATGTATATGGCAGATGATAGTAATGATAAAGTAAGGGGATTAACAACAAATTTAGATTTCATGGAAAGTATTTCAGTTTCTAATTGTAAAGAAGGAATGACATGTAAATTAAATACTAATTTAAAATCAATTGAAGCAAGAGTTATAAATGGAAGAAAAATAGGTATAAAAGCTGCAATTGAAGTAGAGATTAGTATATATGAAAATGAAGAGGTTGAAATAATAAATGATATACAAGATAATAATGATTTACAGATATTAAAAGAAGATGTCAAAGTAAATTCATTATTAGGAACAGGAGAAACAAAAATATATGCAAAAGAAAACATTAGTATTGATAATATAGATAACCTTGCAGAAATATTAAAGACAACTATTGTAATTTGTGGAAAAGACACAAAAATTAGTTATAATAAAATTCTAACAAAAGCAGAGGCAGAAATAAAGATAATGTATCTAACAGAAGACAATAGAATAAATACTGTAAATTCTAAAATTCCAACAGTTGGTTTTATTGATATGCCAAATATTTCAGAGGAAAATATTATAGATATTGATTATGAAATAAAAAATATAATATTAAAACCAAATTCAGCAGAAGAACACTCTATATATGTTGAATTAGAAGTTTTAGTTGCTGCAAATGTATATGAAGAAAAACAGATTAATTTAATACAAGATATATATTGTCCAAATGAAAATATAGAATTTAATAAGAAAAGCATTAATACTATAACAAATAAAGAAAATAAAAGTGAAGTAAAACAAATAAAAGAAAAAATAAATTTAGATGGAATTGATGGAAAAACTATAATAGATGTAGATGTTATACCAGTGATTGAAAAACAAACTAATTTAGATAATAAAAATATATGTGACGGAGAAGTAGAGCTAAGGTTTATTATATCAAATGATGATTTACAAGTAGATACTAGAATTGCAAAAATACCATTTAGTTTTGAAATAGAAAATTCAAATGGTAGTGATGAAACAAATAAACTTGATATTGAA
>Ga0326514_10002770_pt1 | contig 11152 bp, 9 predicted proteins | sample 3_2548_0518_D_FD_203653 | JGI IMG/M metagenome (GOLD analysis project Ga0326514, IMG submission 203653) | Bovine rumen microbial communities from UC Davis, California, United States - 3_2548_0518 | ecosystem: Host-associated > Mammals > Digestive system > Stomach > Rumen | place: USA: California... | reverse complement strand
CATTCGGATATTGGGATGTAGGAATGATGAGTTCGTCGCTCTCGGCAAAATGGTATTCCACCTTTTGACCGAGCGTGTTGTAGATGTTGACCAACCCCATGTTTTCACCCTTGATGGTGACGAAACCGTTGGCCGGATTGGGGGCAAGGCTGAAAGTCGTGATGATTTCGTCAATGCCGTAAGTGGTTTCGTAATACAGCGTGAGGGTATAGATGCCGAAGTCGGTATCGATGAAAAGGGTTCCATAAACGTCTTTCGCGATGGGCGAGGCGTAAGTGTCGAGAAAAATGGTTTCGCCAATGGGGACGATCATGCCCATTTCGGCGATGTTCTCACCTTCGTAAAGACATTCCACGCGGAAGTTCTCGGAATAGCATCGGTTGATGACCAAGTCCTCTGAAGTGAGGTTGGTAATGCTAACCCGCTCACCGTGAGGCGAGCAGCCGTGGAAATAAAGGTGCAACGAATCGGGAGTGACGATGACTTGTTCGTCTTCGAAAATGCCTTGTGCGTTCAGGTTGAAGCACAACACGATAGCCGCGATAAACATAAACGCTTTCTTCATTATTGTAGAAGTTTAGAATTGTTAGTTTGACTCATTATTTATTTAAGGTGCAAAAATACCAATAATAATCACACCAAGAGTGGAAAATTGTCCATTTTTGACAATGCGCAGGGATAACACACTCAAAACTCCAGCGTTCCCGATTCCCCTTGGGCATCCAAAAATAGGGCATAATAGACTGGCATATAAGTCACTTGGCCTTCTTGCCGAACTTCTCGGTCGTTGGAGAGAACGATGGCCGATTTCACATGATAATCAGGCGTGGAGAGCATATTGTTCAATGCACTATAAATGGAATAGTCTTTCCCCGATTTCACCACAACAGGCAGGATGCTCGTGCTCGAATAGTCGTCGATGAGGAAATCCACTTCGCCTTTCTTGCGGTTGTCGTAGTAAAACAGCCGGTGGCCGTTGGCTTTCAACTGCTGCGCGACGGCACTTTCATACACAGCGCCGAGGTTCACGCTTCTTTCGTCTTCGAGGACGGGGCGAAGGTTGTTGCTGTACAATTGCGCCGTCAACATTCCGACATCGTTCAAATATAGTTTCAGCAGGTTCTTGTGTACGCTCTCGCTCAACGGGAAGCGCGGGTTGGAAACCGCATGGACATCGAGCGCAATCCCCGATGAGATAAGGTATTCAAACTCCTCCTGATACTGCACAAAACGGTCGCCAGCCTTGTCGCGAATGTCCTTGGCCACAATCCGTTTCTTCTTGTTTTCCATCTGCGACGGAATCATGTCGTAAATCCGCCTAATCAACAAATGCTTTTGGCTGTCTTGCTCGTATTTGGAAGCGTCGTCGCCATAGAGTGTCTTTATCGAATCCTGTATTTCCCTGACTTTTACAATGTTGTGCGTTCCCAAATAGACATTGACGGCATCGGGCATACCGCCAACAAGCAGATAGCGGCGAAACAGCCCAAGCAAGTGTTGGTGTTGCTCCTCCGAAAGGCTTTCCTTATTCTTGAATTTTTCCCTCAATCCGTCAATGGCTTCCGAATTGAAATTGTTGGCCATCAAAAATTCCTCAAAATCAAGTTGATACATTTGCTTTCTGATGATGCTGCCAACGGGAATGGAAGTCGTTGAGCGCAAGGCAATGCCCAACAAACTGCAGCTGGCGATGAAGCGATAGCGGCGTTCCTGACGGAAAAATTTCAGCATGGTAAGGTATTGCGGATAGGTCTGGATTTCGTCGAGGAAGACCAAAGTGTCTTCAAAATGGCCGAGTTGGTTGCCCGCCACCATGCTCAAGGTGAAATAAAACGCTTCGGTGGAATGGATGTTCTTGAAATGTTGAGGCCCTTCATCATCCTCCGCAAAATTGACTTCCACGAAGTTTTTGAACAATCTATTTCCTATCTCTCTGATGATGAAAGACTTGCCGATTTGCCGTGCGCCTTCCAAAACCAAAATCTTGTCGGACGGCGAAGCCAAATGCGCCTCGATTTCCTTGCTGATTTTCCTGTACAACATAGCCAATATACACTTTTCAATAACTTTTCAGGCTGCAAATATACACTTTTCAAAATAAAAACACGCCAAAAAACGACACTTTTCAATATAAATTTGTGGTTAAAAACTACACTTTTCAAAGTTTGGTGCTTTTTTCTGTCTTTTTGCTTGCACAAAACAAAATCTTTGTAATTTTGCCATCGATTGTTCGGGGGAAAAACCGAGCAGTTGAAGGCAATTTGTGCTTATATCCGGCTAACGAAATCTGGAAAATTTTGAAGTGGATATGAGATACGAATTTGCCAGTCTAATTTGTATTCAACATTTTTTCTGTTGATGCATACAGGCTGGGAAAACGTATCTATTTTACTTCAAAGGTGTTTTCCAGAGCCTGTTAGCCAAAATAGGTGCAATTCAAGTTTCCTAGCCTTCTTATGTGCAATTGCCGAATCGGGGAAGCTATAGGCGAAATAAGTTATAATTATGTCACTTTGGGAAATTATTGTAGATGGGGTGAAAACCTCCAGAGGCCAAAAGGTCGAAAAAGGAATGAATGTCGAATTGAACTTCAATGGAATGTCAGATCCTTTCTGTTCCAACGAAGGCAGAAAAGCGATAGCCGATGCCTTTGAACGGAAATATGGAGGCGATAATTGGCTTGATTTCGTAACTAAAGCCATTATGAAAAGCATAAGAAAGTAGTTAAATTATTAAAATCAACAAATAACATGTAATACTAAAGCATTATGAATTCTAAAAATAGACAATTACGACTGATGATGCTTGCGCTCATGCTGATTCCGTTTATTGGAGTTTATGCGCAAGTGAATGAAATCACCCTTTCAAAACCAGGCAGATTAGGTAAAGAAATAGGGAAATCTGCCGACACGATTACAACACTTAAAGTTAATGGAGATATTAATGGAGAGGACATTGAATTCATGGTTTCTATGCCAAAACTAAATTCGCTTGATTTAGGCAATGCCAGAATCTTCGATGATTATTCATATCCTGCACAAAACAAGATTGCTTCTGGTTTATCAAGATACATCGGTAATAATATCTCAGCTGCGAAAAGCTACAATAAACAGACTCTCCTTATTTCGGGTTCTCGATTCTACAGAAAAGTTATAATGCCAATAATGTGTAATAATCTTGTGATTTTACCTCCACAACCGACAGATAGTGTTTATTCACTTGAATTTTGCCAAATGGGAAGGCTTGTAGCAGCGTCTGGGATAAACTCTATTACCTGTTCAAAGTTATTTCTTCCTATGATTATAGATGTAAAAAACTTCACTTTTGACGTTGCAAAACATAAATCAATTACACCATGTATAATAATGCAACAAAATGAAGTAAAACTACGAGTTTGGCATTGGGGAATTGATGAATTAATGGCATATTGTAAAAGGAATAACATTGCTTCTTTTGACAACGTCCTTCCTGGTAGTTTTAGCGCAATAAAGGGGGACACCTTGAATCTAAGTCAAGTAAATATAAAAACAATCGGAGCTTATGTTTTTGTTAATTGTCCTGCAAAGTATGTCATCATGCCCAGATCGGTTGAAAACATCAGTGATTTAGCTTTTGAAGAATCAAATGTTGAATCTGTTGAGTTTACCGGAGAATATGCCCCAACTTTTATTGGAGACAAAAACAAGAATGATTTTTATGCAAGACATGTTGACGTTAGCTCTTGGAATTTTTCAATAATTGTGCCCGAAAAGTACTACCAAAACTATCAATTAGGTGAATGGAAGAAATTAGTAGTCAAGAAAGATAATGCTATTTCAAAATATGAGTTTGTAATAGAAAAACCAGGAACTCTATCTAGTTATTTAACTAATGAAATCATTAAAGGCGTGGAGGGTCTTACATTGAAGGGCATTCTTTATGATACGGAAATAGATTTACTTAACGAGTGCAAAGGTCTAAAATATCTTGATCTTTCGTGCTGCTATGTGGCGAAATCACCTCAGACCATTGAAAAAGAACGGGCCAATCGTGAATTTCAACTAGCCGTGCTTCAACAATTGGGAGAAATAACCCAGAAGGATGCGAAAAGTAAATTTGAGCAAGGAAAAATTAGTTATGCAGAAGCATTGAATAATGTGATGTGGGGGCAGTATGCTGAATCAGTAGCAAAACAAGCAAGTCAGAATAAAGTCGAGGCGGACGAAAACTGCCTTTGCCCCGAACTGAATCTCAAATTATTAAAAGAATACCACATGCCAATGCAATTAAAAATCATCAGAAATGTCGGTTATCTTCCAATGTTAGAAAAGATTGTACTACCACCAAGTGCAACTGAGATTTTTTATTATGCATTTAGTGGCTTAAGTAACCTAAAAGAAATCAGTTTTCCGAATTCCTTAGAATATATGGGAAATGCTGCCTTTAAAAACTGTAAGTCATTAACAAAGTTAGACTTCTCAAATACTAAATTGAAAGAAATAGTAATTAGAAGAGGTGATGTTGGTAGAGAAACAGGACTTTTTTACAATTGCGACAATCTCAAAGAGATTCGTTTTCCTTCCTCACTGACAGTTCTTGCTGATAAAGGTGACTTGCCAAAGCAATGTGTCGTGTATTTTTACTTACCTGAAATCTCAATAACACATTGTTGGTGGGAACCCCAATCAATCCATGTACCAAGAGGAACTAAAGCAGGATGGGGTAATTGGATTTCGAGAGGTGTAAAAGTCGTTGATGATTTGTAATCCTATTGTTTGTTAAACAACTTGCATTTCCCGATTATGGAAAATAGAACAGCAATAGAAAGAAGCCGGCAGCAATGTCGGCTTTTTTCATGCCATTTTTGACAATGCGCAACCATAGAACCCCCAAAATCTTTGACCATGCGCAGGGATAACGGCGTTTTGTGCCTCAAAATTTCCTCAAAACCTTGCAGGTATAAAAATTTATACCTACCTTTGCGGGAAAGCATGGACTATGGAAAAGATAAAAAACATCTGGTTTGACGAAAAGCGCATTTATCTGAAAACGACAGAAGGCCGTGTTTTGAGCCGTCCGTTGGAGGCTTATCCCGAACTGAAAGAAGCCTCGATGGAGCAACGCAATGACTTCAGTATTGATGAAGACGGCACTTCCATCCGTTGGGAGGAATTGGATGCCGATATGCACATTTCATCCTTTTACGAAACGAGCGAACCCAACTGCCATAATGAGGTGGCTGAAATGTTCAGGCGTTTCCCTTGGCTCAATGTGTCAGAAGTGGCGCGTGCCATCGGCATCAACAAGAGTTTGTTGGCGCGTTACATCTACGGCATTTCCAAACCAAGCGAACAACGCCTGCAACAAATCCGTTTCATGTTGCACGAGTTGGGAACGGAACTGCAAACCGCATGAAATTTGCCGGCAGCAATGTCGGCTTTTTTCATGCCGTTTTTGACAATGCGCAACCATAGAAACCCCAAAATCTTTGACAATGCGCAGGGATAACGGCGTTTTGCAACAATTTGGTACACCAATCGGTGGTCCACAAAATGGTGTACCAAAGAAACGTCGGCAGCAATGTCGGCTTTTTTCATGCCGTTTTTGACAATGCGCAACCATAGAAATCCTAAAATCTTTGACAATGCGCAGGGATAACACAAAACGAGCCGCCCCAATCGGAGCGGCTCGTTGTTCTCACAGTTCTGCGTTTTCAGCGGATTCAGCGTGAAATAAAAACTGCTGAACTTATAGCAACGCCGTATAATACACCGGCAAGCAAGTAACTACGCCATCTTTCTGGTAATCCTTGGTGTAAAGCAAGATGCGTTCTCCTATCCTTGAAGGATATTTCTTGCAAAATTCGTCCAACGACTTGTGCGTCTTGTATCCCGAAGATTTCACCTCAATGGGAACGATTTTGTTGCCTCGCGATAGTAGGAAATCAACTTCATAGTTTTTGTTTCCGTTGCCCGTGGGAAAGGTGTAGTAATACAATTCGTTGCCTGCCGTGCGGAGCATTTGCGCGATAAGGTTCTCGTAAACGTAACCAAGGTTGGCTTTCAGTTTATCGGACAGAAGTTTCTCATAAATAATGTTTTCCGTGAATCTTTTGTCCCAAAACGCCAAAGTCACAAACAGACCTGTGTCGGCAAGGAACATCTTGTAGGAAAACAAGGATTTGGTCAGTCCCATGCCCACATTGGGGTCGGTGACATGATGCGAAAGGTTGATGACCATACTCTCACGCATCTCCGAAACAATGATTTCTGTGTTTTCAGAACGGCGCTCGTCAATGGCGGTTTCAATCATGTATCGGGAAGCGTTGCCCGAAAGTTGCGCTGGAATGTCCTTGAACATTTTCGAAGCCCGTCCCGAAGGGTCGATCTTGTTGAAATCGACTTCATACAGTTTCAGGATTTCCCGTTTCATGTCATCGACCTTTTGCAGGTTGTTGTATTGCAGGTAGGCATTCACCGCTTGGGGCATTCCGCCGACAAGCATATAAAGACGCAAGTCGCGCATCCAGCGTAGGTGAACGGCCTGACCCATAGGGCGATGCATGGCAAAAACCTGCCTGATTTGGTCAGGACTGACTTCATTGCCTGTTGCCCAATAAAACTCCTCCCAATCCATCGGATACAAAGTCATGCTCATCTCTTCGCTGGGTATGACGATGTTCTGCACGTTTTTCCGAATCGAGATGAGAGAACCAGTTTCGATGTAGTCATAACGTCCGTCCTTGACCAAATGCTTAATGGCTTGGCGTGCCAAAGGTTGGTTCTGTACCTCGTCGAACACAATGGCAGACTCGCGCTTGTAAAGGTTCACTTTCATAAGCGTTTGTAGGCGCATGAAGAAATAGTCCAAGTCCATCATGTCTTCAAACAGTTCGTTGATTTGTTTTGACGGTTTCGAGAAATCGATGAGGATGTAGGATTTGTACTCGCGTTTGGCAAATTCCTCAACTAAAGTGGATTTGCCGACGCGCCTCGCGCCCTTAATCAGAAGCGCGTACCGACCTTTCCATTGCTGTTTCCACTCCAGCATTTTGTCGTATAGTTTCCGCTTGAATATCATAAAACACTTAACTTATTGAAAATCGCTGCAAAAGTAAGATATTTTGCAGTAATCCACAAATTTTTTCTCTCTAAATTTGCAGTAATCCACAAATTTTTTCTCTCTAAATTTGCAGTAATCCACATTTTTTTCTTCGAAAACAAAACGAGCCGCCCCAATCGGAACGGCTCGTTGTTCTCACAGTTCTGCGTTTTCAGCGTATTCTGCGTGAAAAAAATCACAATTTCGGGCCAGCGGCCACCAAAGCCTTGCCAGCGTCATTCGTCGTGAACTTCTCGAAGTTCTTGATGAAGCGCGAGGAGAGGTCTTTGGCCTTTTCTTCCCAAGCGTTCTTGTCTGCGTAGGTGTCGCGCGGGTCAAGGATGTTCGGGTCGACGCCTGGCAATGCGGTCGGCACTTCGAAGTTGAAGTACGGGATCATCTTGGTCGGGGCGGTCTCGATTGAACCGTCAAGGATGGCATCGATGATGCCGCGTGTGTCGCGGATGCTAATGCGCTTGCCCGTGCCGTTCCAGCCGGTGTTCACCAAGTAAGCCTTGGCGCCGCTCTGTTCCATACGCTTCACGAGCTCTTCGGCGTACTTGGTCGGGTGCAGCTCAAGGAAGGCTTGGCCGAAGCAGGCGCTGAAGGTCGGCGTAGGCTCGGTGATGCCGCGCTCGGTGCCGGCCAACTTGGCGGTGAAGCCGCTCAGGAAGTAGTACTTGCACTGTTCGGGGGTCAGGATGCTGACAGGAGGCAGCACGCCGAAAGCGTCGGCGCTGAGGAAGATGACGTTCTTGGCGGCGGGACCCGACGAAACGGGACGCACGTTCTTCACGATCTTCTCGATGTGCTCGATGGGGTAGGAAACGCGGGTGTTCTCGGTCACGCTCTTGTCCTTGAAGTCGATCTTGCCGTTGGCATCGACGGTGACGTTTTCCAGAAGTGCGTCGCGCTTGATGGCGTTGTAGATGTCAGGCTCGCTTTCCTTGTCAAGATTGATGACTTTGGCGTAGCAGCCGCCTTCGAAGTTGAACACACCTTCATCATCCCAGCCGTGCTCGTCGTCGCCGATGAGCAGACGCTTCGGGTCGGTCGAAAGGGTGGTCTTGCCCGTACCGCTCAAGCCGAAGAAGATGGCTGTGTTTTCGCCCTTCATGTCGGTGTTGGCGGAGCAGTGCATGGCGGCGATGCCTTGCAGCGGCAGGTAGTAGTTCATCATCGAGAACATGCCTTTCTTCATTTCGCCACCGTACCAAGTGTTCAGAATCACTTGCTCGCGCGAAGTCACGTTGAAGGCCACGCAAGTGTCGCTGTTCAGGCCGAGTTCTTTGTAGTTTTCGACCTTGGCTTTCGAAGCGGTATAAACGGTGAAGTTGGGCTTGAAGTCGGCCAGTTCCTCAGCCGTGGGCTTGATGAACATGTTGAGCACGAAATGGGCCTGCCATGCCACTTCCATAATGAAACGGACGGCCATGCGGGTGTCCTTGTTGGCACCGCAGAAAGCATCTACCACATAAAGGTTCTTGCCACTGAGTTGTTTCTTGGCCAAGTCTTTCACCTGTGCCCACACTTCTTCGCTCATCGGGTGGTTGTCGTTTTTGTAGCCTTCGGTGGTCCACCAAACGGTGTCCTTCGACTTGGCGTCCATCACGATGTATTTGTCCTTGGGCGAGCGGCCGGTGTAGATTCCCGTCATCACGTTAACGGCGTTGAGCTCGGTCAAAACGCCTTTGTCGTAACCCGTCAGGGCGGGGTTCATCTCGTCCTTGAAGAGTTGTTCGTAGCTCGGGTTATAATAAATTTCCTTTGCGCCGGTGATGCCGTATTCGGCCAACGCGGCTTTGATTTCTTCGATGTTTTTTGCCATGATTTATTTTTGATTAATGTTGATTGTATGTTCGTTTAATTGTTATGCGGCAACGCTGTTCTCATAAAGGTATTCAGGTGCAATATCAATTGTGCCATGAAGCCAAGTCACCGTCCAGCCGTCGAGGTCGAATCGGTCGAAAACTGCCTTATCGCGCAACGAGTCAAAGATGGGATATTGTTCAATAAGCGGCTCGCAGTCGAAAATACGCTGGCTGCCGTCGTTGAAAGTCAATGCCAAACGATACCCGCTGAGGTTTCGGGCCGAGGTTACCCATTTGAGTTCAGTTGATGTTTCCATATTAATCCAAAGGTTGAATTCTTGAAGGCGAAGAGCCTTTTTCCAATTTGTACCAGTTTTCTAATAGTTCCTCTTTATGGAGGTCAAGCCAGTCATAAACTAATTTCAAGGCTCGTCTTGGCATCTCCCCTGTAATCTTACCCGTATGAATATCAATGGAGGCACGATATTGGTTGTACCTCACATGGAAATGAGGCGGATTGTGTTCGGGGAAGTACATCGTGATGACGATACCGTAAAAATTGCTTATTTCAGGCATAACCTATTATTTGGCGCAAAGGTAGGGATTATTTCTTTTCTTCAAAGTGGAAAGAATGATTTTGTTTGGTTTTTCTACAAGATTTTGTTTTGTCGTGATAAAAGTGTAACTTTGCAGCATTGAATCCGAGGTTTTGAAGATATGAATACGGGCGAAATAAGAGCACTGCTCAACGACATTGAAAGTGACCGTGTGGAACGCACCATTTCAACCACGAACACTGACAAGTTCGGCCAGGCGATATGCGCTTTTGCCAACGATTTACCTGACTACAGACAAGCAGGTTATCTGTTTTTAGGTGTTGAGGATGATGGGACGGTGAAAGGAATTGACGTAACGGATGATTTGCTGAAAAATGTTGCAGCCATTCGTACTGACGGCAATATCCAACCGCAACCGTCGATGACGGTGGAGAAGGTGGCTATGCCAGAGGGCGATATCGTGATGGTGAGAGTGGAACCGGCTTCGTTTCCTCCGGTCAGGTACAAAGGGCGCATTTGGATTCGCATTGGCCCGCGACGCGGTGTGGCCAACGAAAACGACGAGCGTCTACTGATGGAGAAACGCAGAACGAATGTGACCTCATTCGATGCCTCGCCTTGCCTGAATGCAACTATCGACGACTTGGACTTGCAAAAGTTCAAGCATGTATTCCTGCCCAAGGCGATGACTGACGATGAATTGGAAGAAGACAAGCGTGACGTGAAACTGCAACTGAGCGGTTTCGGATTCTTCGACACACGTTACGATTGCCCTACCAATGCGGGTATGTTGCTTTTCGCCAAAAACTTGCGCAGGTTTATCCCTGGGGCATATATCCAATATGTGCGTTTTGCAGGAAAGGATCGTGCAGGTGAGATTTTGACCGAACATGAGTTTAAGGACAACCTTTGTGTGACGCTGTTCGAATTGGATACATTTGTTGAGACAACTATTGCCAATCGCAGGCCGATACCAGTGAGTTCCACGCGCGAAGACCCATTTGTTGACTATCCTTATTGGGCTACCCGAGAGTTGTTGATGAACGCCATCTGTCACCGCGACTATCAGAGCAATGGCCCGATACAATTCTATCAGTATGACGACCGCATTGAGATTATGAACCATGGTGGCCTGTATGGGAGGGCCAATGTCCAGAATTTCCCCAACGTGAACGATTACAGAAACATCGTTTTGGCAGAAGCAATGAAGGTTTTGGGGTTTGTGAATAGGCATAGCCGTGGAGTGTTGCGGGTTCAGAAAGAATTGATGGCCAATGAGAATGGTGAGGCAATATTCGATTTTGGCTACCAGACAGCAATTGTGGTGAGGGAGATGAAGTCACCGCGAGGTGAACAGGCAATACGCGAGGCAATCGCTCAAGGATTCTTGACGGAAAAAGGCGAAAAACAGACCACTTTAGTTGTCTCTGATGGTCACGAAAATGGTCACGAAAATGGTCATAAAAATGGTCATAAAAATGGTCGCGAAAATGGTCATAAAAATGGTCATGAGAACGAAAAGGGGCTAGAAAAACCGTCAGAAAAACCGTCAAAAAAACCGTCAAAAAAACCGTCAAAAAAACCGTCAGAAATAAAGGTTTCCAAGTTTCCTGCGCCCATAGTGGAGGAAGTTTATAAGGCGATAAAACTGAACCGAAAAGCAAAATACTCATGGCTTCAAGATAATCTTGGAGTCAGTGAGAG
>Ga0326514_10002769_pt1 | contig 11157 bp, 23 predicted proteins | sample 3_2548_0518_D_FD_203653 | JGI IMG/M metagenome (GOLD analysis project Ga0326514, IMG submission 203653) | Bovine rumen microbial communities from UC Davis, California, United States - 3_2548_0518 | ecosystem: Host-associated > Mammals > Digestive system > Stomach > Rumen | place: USA... | reverse complement strand
ATCAATAAACTACAAATTGCTTCAGTCATTCGCACCTCCAACTTTTCCTAAATATCCATCGTCGATTACTGGTCCATAAACAGACTGATCAATATTTCGAAGTAAACGTTGTAACATTCCTCCGAAAATATCATAGAATCCAATAGGACCATCAGGAGCCATAAGATATGCAGCAGCCAATTGAGTTGATACTTTATAAATCTGACCATCTATAGCCTTCTTCGACATATAAAATATAATTGAACCATCTTCGAAGCTCATATCGATCTTCACATTATTGTCATATGAGAATGTCAATATTTGCTTAAGACAGTTTTTTAAGTTATCTGGTTCCATCCCTATTCATCCTCCTTGCTTAATGCTTTGCCTAATAAATATAACACTACATCTTGTTTCTCTTTGCTCATTAAATTAAAAGCACAGTAATACTTATAAAATATTGGATCATCATATGCTAATGCTAATACTGAATATACTATTGCTCGTTCGGGTTTGGTCATACTATTTAACACATCTCCAACGGTCATATCAGCCATATTACTTCTCCTTATCCTTATTAATATACTCATCAACAAGCTTTCTCAGGCCACCATAACGTTTTGTAACGATGGCCAGAGCTGCTGCGTCGTAAATATCACGCTTCTTAGATGATCCAGGAACAGAACCCTGAGCGTATTCATCCATTAAGCAATCACCTTCGAAGTACCATACACCGTCCATCTTGGTTGTACGCTTGTCTACGTGCTTCTTGAAGTGACTAACCGTTCTGAATGTTCTCTTAACGTAGCACCAAGCGAAAGCCTGAGCTACAGGAAGTTTAGTGACCTTATTATCACCACTAATGATAGTCTTCTCACCATCTTCCCAGAGACAGATAGTCTTATAACGTCCCGTAGCGTGCTCCTGCCCAAATATCAATTTGAACTTAAGTGGTGGTTTTTTATTGCTAAAACCGCCGTTAAGACCATAAATGGAGTTAAGCATACTCATCGCTGCTGACCTTCCTAAGCCTCTAGGCATAGTAAGAATGTTCGATGAATCAGCATACTGTGTAAACTGGAATTTTCTTGTCTCACGTATAATACCGGGACTTACTCGGAAAGTACCTCTAATCAATGGCTCGGTTCTAATAGAGCTCTCGATACTGAGATCTTCTAAGGTAATGTCTGGAAGCTTATCAGGTACTGACTGTGTAACGGCCTTATATGCCATATTGCCAGCAAATATAACATCGTCAATCCTATTAGCCCAAGCTGAGTTATTAGAAATACTAAAAGTGTTGTTATTTAACATATTCTCTTTCTCCTTTTCTGTGTCATCTTTACTATATTTTACATAAGCTTCAAATATCCTTATTCCCTCATCATTTACATCTCTATAAATGATAACGTCACCTTTGCTAGTCCTAAAAAAATCTAGTTCTGTGTTTAAATTATGGAGCCTTGATAGGGCATCAACTACCTTAAAATTAATATCCATAGTAAATTTAGTTCTGATCCATAATAAATGATTATCAGAAGTGGCTCCTAAATGTTCCTCGATTGCAACGTTCGTTTGATAATAACCCAATAATGCTGTTAATAAAGTGGTGTCACTGAAGTTCCAAGTATTACTTGCTATATAAACATAATTTTCTTTCTTTAAAATCATTTTATTATCCTCCTTTTCTTCTTTTTCTTTACTTTTAAAAAATTCATCTATTTCATCAACATAATCAAGACTAAATTCATCTTTTTCTAAAAGAATTAGATTTTTAAACATCCTTGTATATGAATGAAATCTTACACTGTTAACTTCGAAATCTTGCCATTCGCTTGTATCAAACGGTAACTCTAGGTCTTTAATGACAGCATAAGTAAGAAAATTCGTAGTCGAATTTATATATTTAACTTTGCTAGTATTAATGCCTATATGAAAAAGAACTGAATAGCCCGCATACTGGGTTTCCAAAGTAATTTTCCTACTAATCAAAATATACTCGCCTTCATGTAATATTGTTCCCATTTACTTAGCCTCCTTAATCTCTAAAACATATTTACCTCTTTGAATCTCGAAGATGCCAACTCTACCGTCTTTAAATATCAATCGTATCCTATTGGCACCGTTCTCCTTTACATAGGTTCTTACATCACCCACTATGTCTTTAAAGTGAACCTCAAAAATTGTCCAAATATCTTGTGGCCTCACTTCTTTCCACCTCCTTTTAGTTTTACCTTTAACTTGTTTACCTTCTCTTCGTATAATGCTATTTTAGCCGTATCCTCCTCAATCCTCTGCTCGATAGTTGAAATATAATTCTCGTATCTACGTATCTCAGCCTCCGTACGGTCATCCTCACTAAGCAGCGGACAATATGATGGACATCCCAAATATAAACGACCATTGTCAGTAACGTTCTTACCTCCATCACTAAAGTATGTACATTTGGCTGTATGCTTCCATACGTGGTCATCAGTCTCTCTGTTTTTGAAATGTGGGCAATCAAGACATCGATGTATCATATCATACGTTCGTTTGAAACTCCAAGCATCTTTGTGATCGTCGTACCATTTCTTGCCTTCCTCGGTCATTTTTTCACCTCCTCAATTTGCTTCTTGCATTCTTGTATTAACTTCTCATCAATGCTTATTGCTGCTTTAAGTCTATCTATAGACTCCTGGTGGGTATCGATCTCTGTCTTCCACAAACTAATTCGTCCTTCGAGTTCGTTAATACGTTGCTGTAGCAAATCAGTAGTTTCCTTCTCTATGTCAGTCATCGTTAGCCTCCTTTTCAAAAATCAAAAACTAAGAGCCTATGTTTCCATAGACTCCCAGTCTTCAGTTACTCTAACCATATCATCTCTTATGTCTGTTCTTGTTCCAGATGACACTTTCGGTTTTTTCGTGTTGATAACCCTCGTCCTGATACCGAGAGTCCATCTCACCCTTGACCCATTGGGCTCCTACTACTCCAGTAGCCCCTATTAAAGCTGCAATAATTGTTCCAACAAGCTGCCATCTGTTTCTTGACTTCTCAACCTTGATCTTTCGATCTTCAATCTCAAAGTTAGATGCTTCTGACATCTCTTTGGAAATACAATTATGCACCTTCTCAAGTGCTGCTGTGAGCTTAGCAAGCTCCTCCGGATCAGTGGTTTGACTTATCTGCTCAAGTATCTGAGCTTCAGTGTCATAAACACTCAATTCCTTCTTCTCTTCATCCATTTTATTTTACCTCCATAAAATATTTTTGGTTATTCACCATTAATGGCGATGTTTTTACTGCAATCCTTAGAAACCTTTCTACCAGGTACCATAGGAAATATAACTATTTCTTTGTCATTTTCAAGTATTAGTTTTGTTGTTTTATATTTTTCATTATGCTCAATATATACCTTCGTTCCGTCACCAGCAATTCTGTTTGCCCATTCCTGTAGGTCTTCCGCCTTTAAATGATTTACCTTAGCCATAGTATTAATCCTCCTTTATTCCTTTAATATACTTATTATACAGCTCACTAATATTAAGATCCTCATAAGCCTTAGTCGTACTGAGTTTCTTCTTAGCACAGTCAATAACTACTATTGAATATAATATTACTCGCTCAAACTCATCATCAGTAGCATTCTTGGCAGTCATCTCTATAATAAGTCGACTGCAATAACCAATATCTTTCTGTCTTACAGTCTTTGAGGTTGGGTTACTGCTATAGTACTTGTTATATGCGTCGTATATAGTACTCTTAGGTATACCACTCTCGCTACAAAGCTTCTCTAGATCATTCTCGATTTTACTCATTTTTCGTTACCTCCTTTATATGCTCACAAAAATCCCAAGTTAATATATACTCCTGATTCTTAAATGATACTGGAACACTTCGATTTTTGTATTCCTCAGGCAAGGCATCCCAAATATCTTTAGCTGTAAATTCTCCATAAGGATTGATTTCTGTGATGTAACCCACACCTTTTTGTATCTTAAGTATAATATAATCAACCATTGTTGCCTTTAAAGCTCTCAAATAACCTTCCTTATCTTGTTTTATAACCTCATCAATCATTTCGTCCATTATTCTTACCTCTCTTTCTATATAATCAATTACGAGTACTTCCTAGCAGCAGGTCTACGGTTCTTGTCAATGTTGTCAACCAACTCAATGATCTTATTATCATTCTGGATCTCTTTTGTCTGGCTTTCTTTGATCGCTGTAAGAATATAATTAGTGCTCTTCTGGGCAGCCAACAATTCCTTAAGTGCCCTATCAATGCCTGTAAGCAATAATATAACATTCTCATAGTTCATAGTATCTGCTTTCTCCTGGATAAGTTGCTTCTCTTTCTCCTCAGTAACAATAAATTCCTCAGAACCAAGACCATAATACTCACAAAGGCGTTCATAAGCGTCCTTACTAATAGCATGGTCCTTAAGAACTATGGTTGTATAGTACGTATCACACTTACCAAGTACAAATTTGCTTATGCGCTTAGGATCGTACTTATCCCCATCAATATCCTTTATCACCTTATCAATCTTCTCCGAATCCACCTTCAAATTCTTTTCTCTAGCCATTATTCTTTACCTCTCTTTGTTTTATTTATTCTTTATGCCACCAATAATACCAGGTCCTATAGGGAACCATGTCTCTTTTCCCCGGTCGTCAGATACAACGAGATAACTTCCACAGCTATTCTTACTAGCAACATGACGAATATCAACACTAACAGCTTTAGTATCATTGTCCCAATAGTTGCCAGTCATCATCCTAATAGCCCAATCCATAATTTCTTCTCTTTTAATCATACCTACATTACTCATTATTCTTTACCTCTCTTTCTTCAATATCAAGAGCCTTACAATTCATATATGTACGCAATATTTCAAATAACTCTTCAGATTCCTCAATAGTTACAATATAATATTCTTCAATAAATTTAGTTCCTAGAGCAGAAACGGTTTCAATACATCCGATTTCCAATTGACTATCGGGTTTCATAAATTTCTCTATACGGTATAAAAAATACTGCCTATCACGACCACAAATACCATATGGGTCTAGTATTATTTTTTTAGTTGCCCATTTGATATCCTCTCCAGAAATTATTCGTCTTTTTAAATCACATGCATATTCATTCAAACTTATTGTTTTCATATTCTTTACCTCTCTTTCTTTAAATGAAAAAATTTATAGGACCTGTTACAGTCCTATATTACTTTTGCGAGCTTTCTCTTTCTCAGCCATTCTGTTTAGTCGTCTTACGTGTCTATCCCATTCATCACAGAATTCGTTATAACGCTTATGTAATTTCTTTATAATAAATATAAATCCATACATAATAATAGTCATAATAAATCCCATTACAAATGGGTACATGTAAGCACACATAATCATATAAGCTTCTTTCATCGTGCTCACCTCCTTCATTAAGCACTATGTTTTTACTGCAAAATATAAAAGCTAAGAGCCTATGTTTCCATAAGCTCCTTCGCTCTTTTTCGGTACTACTTATTACTTTCCTTCCATAAAAGTAATACAGCAATTATCGCCATTATTGCGAAAATATACATTTGCTATCACTCCTTTCTTTCTAGTCATCAATATTTACCATTAAGGAGTATGTTTTTTTTGCAAAAAGAAAAAGCTAAGGAGATGTAGGCTATCACCTCTACATATCATCCTTATGCTTTTCGTTATTACTTCTCGTTCATAACCTTCTCAAATTCTTCGTCTTCTTTTAAATCGTGTGAAACATACTTGTCACAAATATCAACAAGTCTATTCACAGGCTCATAAATCTTTTCAACCATTTTCATATTATCCTTTCTGGATATATAAAAACAGCTTACTACAGTTCCACAAACCATTCCTAAACCGCCTAATATTGTTGCCATCTCTGTCTTACTCATTTTAAAATCCTCCTTAGAATATAAATTTTCAATAAGTTTCTATTAAAGGATATGTTTTTATTGCAGAAAGAAAAAACAATAAGAGTTGTAGGCTATCACCTCTACAAATCATCTTATTGTTTTAAAGCATTTTTAAAAAACATCTTTAAATAATGTTATTGGGATACTTACATCACCATCCCAGTTCCAGTCATAATCTATGCTTTCACCATCAAAACATACATCTACAAATATATCACCAGGTTCATACACTACCTCGTATTTACCAAACGTTATTGTATAGAAGCACATATTGCTAGTAATTTCATATTTTATTCCTTTTTTCTCTAATAGTTCAATAAGTTCCTTTACATTTACATATACATCATCCATAATGTTTCTCCTTTCATAATTAAATGTTTATCTGTCATTATACAATATGTAAATTTTGCAGAAAAATATAAAGTGCTATGTTTCCATAACACTCTATATTCAATTACCTATCTTACTTCGAATTCCTTTCGTACTTCAATTCCAGTATTTTTACAAATTAGCATGAACTCATCAAATATAGTTTTCTTAACATAGATCACACTAGATCTTTTAGTTTCATTTATAACTTTTATAGTATAACCAATCTTATTGGTCGTATACTTTCTAAGTATAAAGTTAACTACAAAATCTAGTTTATCCTGTGTGTAAACTATTTTAACTTTTTCATACTTGTCTAAATTTACTCTCATTGCTTTATCCTCCTTAGAATATTAAAATATCAATAAGTTTCTATTAGAGGATATGTTTTCGTTGCAAAAAAAACCAAGAGTCTATGTTTCCATAGACCCTCAGTTTGGTTACTCATTTACATCCATTCATCATCGTCATCATCCTTAAAATCTTCGCCTACGAGTTCGACAATATATCGAATATAAACTCCGTTATCATAGTCAATTTTGGTTCCGTTTAACGTTCTAAAAGTTTCTGATTTTATAGTACGGCTACCAATATAACAAGCATGCCCGTTTTTTACATCTTCCATTACTTTATCTATAGTTTTGATTGGGATATCACCCAATTCATCGCTATAGGAAATAACTTCCAATGCGTTTTCACGCACAAACTCACATATCGTTTCCGTCATTTCAAATAGTTGCTTTGAACCCCTACCGTCCCGCGTATTCCTTGTAACGATCCTTTTAATTTGATATTTGTCCTCGATTCCTACGATTTCATCATTTGCCATAATGATTCTCCTTTCTTAAATGAAAATATCAATAAGTTTCTATTAAGGAGTATGTTATTGTTGCGAAAAAAGAAAGGCTGTGTAAATATCACACAACCAATCTTTTTAAAATTACTCCTTATGTTTAAGGTAGTATTTTAAGTTGTCTTCTAGTTCTAATTTACCTGAAGTACCAAGATTGTAAATATCCCATATAACATCTTCAGGAATCTTTTTTCCATTGATGGTTAAAGACCTTAGCCAGTCTCTAAACTCATCAGGGTTAATCTTCCCTCTAACATTAACATAGGATGCAATAAATCTTGAATAATAAATACCTTCAAATACTTTGTTTTCAAACATCTTAATTACCTCCTTAATATTTTATTTCATTATGAGCCATGTTATTATTGCGAAAAAAAAAATATAAACCATGTTTTGAATGAAAAAGGAGAACCGAAGTTCTCCAAACATATTAATGAATATCAGCGTCAAGCCTTAACTGTTTCTGCTGCTCATCTGTCAAATTGTTGTAATCTTTATCTGTAATTTCTTTGCCATAATAGAATACTTTATTGTCTTCTACTTTAACACTACCATCACTAGATACTGTTACTGTTCCAACCTGATAAACTGCACCAGTATTGTTATTGCTTTCGTCTTCTATAACATTAACTGCTCCAATCTCCTCAGTTTCCTTTTTTGAATCAAAATAACATCCAATTCCTAAAATACTAAAAACTACCATCATTGTTACCATAATTCTTATAATTATTTTCTTCATAATCGTACCTTTCTCGCATTTCGCGAATTAATAATGTTTATAAGTTTCTATTATAGAATATGTAAATTTTGCGAAAAAATATAATAGTTGTGGGACTTACGCCGTTACCCACCTGCATAAATGCATCGTACCTTTAGCTTTCGCCTAATCGCCCGGCTTACTACTATATCATTAAATGGTATGTTTTCGTTGCGAAATATAAAGCGCTATGTTTCCATAACGCCCTATATTTAAAGTTACATCTTAATTTGCTTTACAGTTACCTTATGTGATAAAACATTACCATCATTGTCTTCTGTTTCATAATAACCAAATAATGATTTACCGCTCTCATCAAGATCTGCAATAATCTTCTTTTCATTCTTGAATAAACCTTCTGGAATTTCTTCCATAGCTTTTTCTAGAATATCTTTCCAACTACCGTACATCTCATCAAAGATCTCAGTTGATCTATATTCGTTATTCTCATAATTCTCAACAACCATAATAAATTTTAACATAATAACACCTCCTTAAAGTGTATAAATTTAAATGTTTCTTTCTATTATAGAATATGTAAATTTTGCGAAAAAATATAGCCCATGTAATTAATACACAGGCTATATCTATAGGGAGAGTAGCATTATGGGGGGTGCTACGGGGTTACTTATGATGGTTCTGTAGTTAGAATAGCATCAATTACTAAATGCGTAAAATATGATTGGAAATTTGTAGCATATGCCAACCAACGAGATCCATTCTGGTTATACGCAAATCCAATATTACCACAACCATTCTGGTTAGTTCCATCGCTATTAACTAATACACCTCTAAGATTTATAATCTGCGAAATGTTATCAGCATCGGTACCGAGGTAACTAGCCAAGTCAACAGCATTATTTGTTGGGAAGTTAACCACACTACCAAGGTTTATAACTTTTCTATAAATATTAGAATTATCTATCCATTTATCTACTAATACCCAATCGGTACTATATGTACTTGGTGTTGACTGCTCTTTAGTTGGAACCCAAGTGTCGTTTTTCTTAATAAAGCAATCACTTACACCCGTAACAACTGAATATGAGATTGAGCAAGACTGGAATACCCAAGTTCCTGTTCCCTCCCATTTAGTATAGGTGAAATAAATATTTGTGTCATCTCTAGAAATTTTAAACTCAGTAAAATTCCATTCATCATGCACAGCATAGCCATCAGTTACCGGGTCATCCGATATAGGGATATCTGAATAATTGAAAGTTAAATTTCCACCATTATGGATACTAACCGTTACCGTATCAAATTCACTAACAACATTTGAATACTTAACTTCAAGGACCACATTAAATGAACGAGGATTCCATTGCTCTGTGTAAAGAGTCTCGCTTTTAGTAGTTGTAGTAACTTTGAAATATAAATCTTTATCGTTACCAACAGCTGTTGTAGGATCAGTTGTACCTACAAAATTACGGTTACCAACCTGATCCTGTGGAATATAAATGTTATAAGGTGTGTCATCTATTGTAAGAGTTGCTATCTTTGTGCCTGCCTGATAGTCGGTAGAAATAGAAACTATCGAACCTATCTGATCGGTAGGAATATAAATGTTATAACCCGTACCATCAATAGTCAAAGTAGCAATCTTAGTACCAGCCTGATAGTCCGTTGTGATAGTGACAGTACTACCGCCACCCCCTCCACCTGCAATAAGCTGTTTAAGCAAAGCCTCGATTCTACTCATAGGTACTGTTGAAGTGTTACCTCTGAGAATATCTTCAGCTCTGCTCATTGGTTCTACAGGCTGTTCGTAATTATCACTCATTTCTTAGCCCTCCTTAACTTTTAGTATAATATATTGTTACCGTTGCGGTTGCACCAATAAAAAACTCACTAGCCTCGATTTCGAATAATCCGGTGTCTCTGCCTTCATGTATCTGGGCATAATTTATGGCATTATTAGCATATGTAACAGTTGGAAAGTTATATATAGTAGTGCCATTAGATGTAGTTTTTTCTATAAAAGAAAATTTTGAATCACATCCAACATAATGAGCTCCAGATATATTAGCTAATGTGTTTACTGTTGAAAATAACTGAACACTAACTGTTTTTCCATATGCTTGCTCATTGCTAGGTGTTTTAAATGCTGCCCATTCATTAATACTCATAGCGGGGTATTTTATTGAAGAACCGCCAACTGGTGTATCATCTCCTATATAATATCCATTAGCATGCATGTTGTAATCTGCATCCATCCACGCGTAATATACAGGTTGGCCGTCAACATATTTACCAAACCATATTTTCTTTTCTCCATTACCTATACCAGCAATCATTCTTTTAGCTACTATAGGTCTTATATATGAAAAACCTATGGTGCCTATGATTTCTCTAATTACGGGATCCCATTCAGACAATGCGCTTCCATTTAGACCAATAGACGTTGGATACTCTCTTGTTGTAGGGAGAGGAGTATCAGGCAGATCAATCAATGAAAAAGCATTATCTTTCCATTCGATAGGGGCTATTGGCATGGCTGCGTGAGGATAATATATGAAAAGAACAACACTATAAGCTATATGGTTATATGTTATCTTATATGTACAAACGCCATCATTTACCGTTCTAGCATAACTCCGCATTGTGCCCTCTATCAATTCTCCAGTTGCTGGATCATATTGTCCTGTGAATTTAAGAGAACCATCAACGGTTAATGTTTCTGCGTCGTCATTAGTATAGTACAATGGTGTTATAATAAATATCAAATCCGGTTTACCAGTTCTAGATATAAAACAAGAATAAGATGACGAAATACCTCCGTTTTTATAAAGAAAAGTACCAATTTGAGTTAATGAACTTGGAATTTCCCAATTTATGTTGTGAGGATTTTCTGAATTGGCATAATACGAACCTGGAACGTTAGTACGACTAGCAACATACTCCGAATCAGTTTCAGCAAAGATTGCTGATTCTTCTGTTTCGTTAGGGAATATATGGTTCATCCAAGTAAATGTGCCATCGCCATTATCAGTAGCTATCTGCCTTTCGTCTTCAGGTATATTAACCCACTCATTATAAAAGTCCCTGGAGGTTTCTGTCCAATATTTTAGTTTTGATGTGTTCTCTTTGGAGAACCCCTTCATTAATTGCTCTTTTTTAATTTTAAGGAGATGAACATTATCTTTAGAAAGTATTATATAATCGCTATCCTCAGCAGTCATCGTTTCTGCTAGATTTCCTATAAGCATTTATTATTTCCTCCTTAATTATAAATAGGTATCCAATGACCTGAGTCTTTGTAATATCTATTA